>Ga0153933_1000125_pt1 | contig 40997 bp, 37 predicted proteins | sample TSNJ017MetaG_FD_102275 | JGI IMG/M metagenome (GOLD analysis project Ga0153933, IMG submission 102275) | Attine ant fungus gardens microbial communities from New Jersey, USA - TSNJ017 MetaG | ecosystem: Host-associated > Fungi > Mycelium > Unclassified | place: USA: New Jersey, Wharton State...
AACCCGAACATCGCCAAAAGACATCGCATGCCCCTCCTCCAAACAGGTCGAAGGGCCTTGAATCACATTCACAAACTCCCGGGAATCACTTTCGGGGCTCCCGTAGCCCACAGGGGGAGAGGGTACTTCGGAGGCGCTTCGCGGGCGACGCATGCAACAAACGTCAGCGGAATCCAGTTGACTCTTGCCCGCTTCTGATTCGACTCCGCGACGCGGGACTTTTAGGGAATTCGTACCTACATCATCGGCTTGTGGAGCCAGCTCAAACTTGATCTAGTGCCGCCGCCTCAGACTCCATCGAGATGTTGCGGTGAACGTTTCAGGTCTGGAAGCGAGTCAGCGATTCGGCCGCGATTCGTTCCGGACTCGTTCCGAAGCTTAAATCCGGCGCGGAATGCGTCACGAAGTGAGACAGAATTTTGCGCAACACGCTCTCAAACCGTCACCCTGAGGAGGCCGTGCAGCGGCCGTCTCGAAGGGCGACGGCCCGGCTCTCTCATCCGGATCGCCACAAACGGTTCGGCCGTGCATGCTTCGAGACGCGCTGACGCGCTCCTCAGGATGACGGAATGGGCATCACGCCAGCTTTGACCACCACAGCCACAGTTCAAGAAACACCTGCAAAACATGGCTTTCTCAACTTCGTTCGGAACTGACCGGGCGCCCGGCGCGGGTGTCACGGCGGTGCTTGGGCCGACCAACACCGGCAAGACGCATCTCGCGATCGAGCGGATGCTCGGCCATTCGTCGGGGCTGATCGGCCTGCCGCTGCGGCTCTTGGCGCGCGAGGTCTACAACAAGATCGCCGATCGCGCCGGCGTCGATAACGTGGCGCTCGTCACCGGCGAGGAGAAGATCAAGCCGAAGGCGCCGCGCTTCTGGGTCTCGACGGTCGAGGCGATGCCGCGCGATCTCGACGTCTCGTTCCTTGCGGTGGACGAGATCCAGATCGCGGCCGATCTGGAGCGCGGGCATGTCTTCACCGACCGCATGCTCAACCGCCGCGGCCGCGACGAGACGCTGCTGCTGGGTGCTGCGACGATGCGTCCCATCATCGAGCGATTGCTGCCGGGCGCGTCGATCATCACGCGGCCGCGGCTATCGACGCTCGAATTCGCCGGCGATCGCAAGATCACGCGGCAACCGAGAAGGACCGCGATCGTCGCGTTCTCGGCCGACGAAGTCTACGCGATCGCCGAACTGATCCGCCGCCAGCATGGCGGCGCAGCCGTCGTGCTCGGCTCGCTCTCACCGCGCACGCGCAATGCGCAGGTCGCGATGTTCCAGAACGGCGACGTCGATTATCTCGTCGCCACCGACGCCGTCGGCATGGGCCTCAATCTCGACGTCGATCACGTCGCCTTCGCCTCCGACCGCAAGTATGACGGCTATCAGTTCCGCCGCCTGACGCCTGCCGAATTCGCGCAGATCGCAGGGCGCGCGGGACGTGCCACGCGCAACGGCACGTTTGGTACGACAGGCCGCTGCGCGCCGTTCGAGCCGGAACTGGTGAATGCGCTGCAGAACCACAGTTTCGACAGCGTCAAGATGCTGCAATGGCGCAACGCCAAGCTGGATTTCTCCTCGCTCGGCGCATTGCAGGTGTCGCTGGCGCTGGCGCCCAACCATGAGGCACTGACGCGGGCGCCGGCCTCCGAGGATCTGCGTGTGCTCGATCATGTCGCGCGCGACGGCGACGTGCGCGAGATGGCGCATGGCGCCAAGGCCGTGGAGCGGCTATGGGAGGCCTGTCAGGTTCCGGACTACCGGAAACTGTCGCCGGCCGCCCATGCCGAACTCGTGACCACGCTGTATGGCTTCCTGATGCAAAAGGGGCGTATCCCTGACGCATGGTTTGCCGCCCAGGTCGACCAGGCCAACCGCACCGACGGCGATATCGATACGCTGTCGGGCCGGATCGCGCAGATCCGCACCTGGACCTTCGTGGCCAACCGGCCGGACTGGCTGTATGACCCGGAGCACTGGCAGGGGATCACGCGCGAGCTGGAAAATAAATTATCCGATGCGCTGCATGAACGGCTCACGGAGCGTTTCGTTGACAGGCGGACCAGTGTATTGATGCGCCGCCTGCGGGAGAACTCAGTTTTGAATACGGAAATTGGCAAGACCGGCGACGTCATCGTGGAAGGCCATGTGATCGGCCGCCTCGACGGTTTCACCTTTGCACCAGACGCGGCGGAAGCCGGCAGCGACGCCAAGGCGCTGCAGGCCGCCGCGCAGCAGGTGCTGGCGAAAGAGATCGACGCACGTGCCGAGAAATTGGGCGCAGCCCCCGACGACCAGTTCGTGCTGACCTCCGACGGCACCATCCGTTGGACCGGCGATGCGGTCGCCAAACTGGTCGCGGCCGAAGACGCGCTGCATCCGCGGCTGCGCATCATCTCCGACGAGCGGCTGACCGGCGCCTCGCGTGAGGCCGTGCAGACCCGGCTCGACCTCTGGCTCAAGACGCACATCGAAAAGCTGCTCGGGCCGCTGTTCGAGCTCTCGAAGGCCGAGGATCTGCAGGGCATCGCGCGCGGCATCGCGTTCCAGCTGGTCGAAGCGCTCGGCGTGCTCGAGCGCTCGAAGATCTCGGCCGAGATGAAGGATCTCGACCAGCCCTCGCGCGCCACGTTGCGCAAGTACGGCGTGCGGTTCGGCGCCTATCACATCTATTTCCCGCAGCTCCTGAAGCCCGCGGCGCGCGCGCTCGCCTCGCTGCTGTGGGCCGAAAAGCAAAACAATGTCGACATGGCCCTGCTGTCGAATGTGCAGCATCTCGCCTCCAGCGGCCGCACCTCGTTCCCGGTCGACAAGCAGCTCGCCCGCGACGCCTATCGCGTGCTCGGCTATCGCCAGTGCGGCGAGCGCGCGGTGCGTGTCGACATCCTGGAGCGGCTCGCCGATCTGATCCGCCCGGCGCTGGCCTGGCGCGAGACCTCGCCCGGCGAGAAGCCCACCGGCGCCTTCGACGGCCGCGGCTTTGTCGTGACCCAGGCGATGACCTCGCTGACCGGATCTGCCGGTGAGGATTTCGCCTCGGTGCTGCGCGCGCTCGGCTATCGCATGGACCGCCGCCCGCCATTGCCGCCGAAGCCGGTCGCAACCGCGCCGGCCGCCGAGACGCCGCCGGTTGAGGCGAGCGCTGAAATCGCCGCGGATGCCGCGATCGAGGCCAGCCACGAGGTTGTCGCTGACGCCCCCGAGGCAGAGGTTGCCGACCTGCCTGTGACCGGCGATCCGGCGCCGTCCGCCGCGCTGCTGCCCGATGTCGGCTTTGCGCCTGCCGCGAGCGAAGAGACGCCCGCCGTCGTCGAGACGCAGCCCGAGCCTGTTGTCGAGGCGCAGCCTGTGGCTGAGGCCGCGCCGGAGCCTGCCGCTCCCGCCGAGGCGCCGGTGGCCGAAGCCGCGCCGGACGCGACCGTAGAGGCTCCTGCCGCCGCTGCCGAGGCACCTGCGGACGCTGCGAGCACCGAGGAAGCCGCCACGACCGAGGCAGCAGCCGCCGCCGCGCCCGAGGCACCGCCGGAGCCGCAACTGGTCGAGGTCTGGCGTCCCGGCGGTCGCTCCGACGAGCATCGCCCGCGCCAGCATGATCGCAACCGCGACCGCAATCGCGGCCGTCATCAGGGCAAGCCCACGGAGGCCGGTGCGCAAGCCGCTACGCCGGCCGAAGGCGGCGAAGGCGGGGGCGAGAAGCGCGAGCGTCATCGCCGTCCGCGCCGCCATCAGGATTTCCGCGCGCCGCCGCGTGAGGGCACGCCTGCCGAGGCTGGCGCTGCGCCTGCCGCAACCACAGCCGCTGCGCCCGCCGAGGGCGCGCCGCGTGAGGATCGCGGCCAGCGTCGCGAGCGGTTCGAGGGCAAGGGCTTCGAAGGCAAAGGCCGCGACCGCGACAATGAGCGTCGGCGCGACAACAAGTTCGGTGGCGACCGCAAGGGCGATCGCGGCGAGCGTGGCCGCGATTTCGGCCGCGACAAAGGCGGCCGCGACAAGCGCGAGAACGGGCCGTCGCACCGGCCCTATGCGTCGAGCGCACCGCGTGAGCGCGACCGGCCGATCGATCCGAACTCGCCCTTCGCCAAGCTCGCCGCACTCAAGGAACAGCTTGCGGGCCGAAAGGAATAGCGCAAACCGTTGGACAGGCAGCGCCTCGACAAATGGCTGTGGCACGCGCGTCTGGTGAAGGCCCGCACCAGCGCGGCTGAACTCGTCGCCTCAGGCCATGTCCGCATCAACGGCGTCAGGGAGAAATCGCCTGGACATGCGGTCAAGCTCGGCGACGTCGTCACCGTCGCGCTCGACAACAGCGTCCGCGTGCTGAAAGTGATCGGCTTTGCCGAACGACGCGGCGACGCCGCCTCGGCGCGCCTCGTCTGCGAGGATTTGCAAGGAGGCAAGGAATAGCTATTTAGGGCCAGCAATTCCTTGCGGCTGCGGTGTTCCTGCGCTAGCAAACCTCAGAAAAAGTTGACCGTTTCGGAGTTTTGGATGACCTACGTCGTCACTGAAGCCTGCATCAAGTGCAAATACACCGATTGCGTCGAGGTGTGCCCCGTCGATTGCTTCTACGAGGGCGAGAACATGCTGGTCATCCACCCTGACGAATGCATCGATTGCGGCGTGTGCGAGCCGGAATGCCCGGCGGATGCCATCAAGCCGGACACCGAGCCGGGGCTCGAGAAGTGGCTCGAGGTCAACACCCAATACGCCAAGAGCTGGCCGAACATCACCCAGAAAAAGGACTCGCCCGAGGACGCCAAGGAGTGGGAAGGCAAGGAAGGCAAGTTCGAGAAATATTTTTCCGCGAACCCGGGCAGCGGCGACTGATTCGTTGATCCGGGCCGCGGGACGGCCAAACAGGGGCGGGCAGGGACCCGTCCCGGCACTGTTTTGCCTGCCGATTTAACCCTAATGACGGACATATGACCGTAAGGTCCTTTGGTATGTCCGGAATCGGGCCTAAATCATTGATTTTTGCGGAAAATGTGCTATATTGGGCACATTACAAGCCAAGAACCCCTTGCCATGCGTATCTTGTGGCGTCGAGGTTCCCGCAAACATCGAACAGGGGCGTGGCAGTTTCCGCGCGCAGGCTGTGTCACAGAAAACGCGTAAAAAGAGTGCTTCTAAGCCGACCAAGAAAGCCGCTGTCGTTGCTCGCAGCGCAACCAAGGGCCGTGCCAAGGCGTCCGTGAAGGATGCCAAGAAGGCGGCGGCTGCCAAGTCCTCGAAGAACAAAAGAAGCCTGATGCCAGAAAAGACTGCCAAGACTGCCGCGAAAGCGACAGCCGCGAAGACCAGTGCTCACAAGCCTGCTGCTACGCCGAAGCCGGCCGCCCCCAAGGCGGCTGCCGTCAAACCCGCTGCTGTCAAGCCCACCGCCCCTGTTGCCGCTGCTCCGAAGGCTGCCGCGAAGCCGGCTGCTGCGGCGCCGCGCCCGGAAGAGAAGAAGGTCGTGACCCAGCGCCAGGGCTTCAAGGCCAATGAATTCGTGGTCTATCCCGCTCACGGCGTCGGCCAGATCCTGGCGATCGAGGAGCAGGAGATCGCGGGCGCCAAGCTCGAGCTGTTCGTGATCAATTTCATGAAGGACAAGATGACGCTGCGGGTACCGACGGCGAAGGTCGCCAATGTCGGCATGCGCAAGCTGTCGGACCCGGCGCTGGTCAAGAAGGCGCTGGAGACGCTGAAGGGCCGCGCCCGCGTCAAGCGCACCATGTGGTCGCGCCGCGCCCAGGAGTACGAAGCCAAGATCAACTCGGGCGACATCGTCGCGATCGCCGAGGTGGTCCGCGATCTCTACCGTTCCGAGTCGCAGCCCGAGCAGTCCTACTCGGAACGCCAGCTCTATGAAGCGGCGCTCGACCGCCTGTCGCGCGAGATCGCCGTCGTGCAGCACTCGACCGAGACCGAAGCGGTCAAGGAAATCGAGAGCCAGCTCGCCAAGAGCCCGCGCCGCGGCGCCAAGGCCGAGACCGCTGAAGGCGAGGCCGAGGGCGATGCCGACGGTGAGGATCTCGACGGCGACGGTGACGACACCACGGTGGCCGACGAAGCCGCGTAAGCGGCGTTCCATGGTTTCAGGTGCAAGGTTTCAGGTTTGAGGTGAAAGGCCCGGTCAAACGACCGGGCCTTTGTCTTTTCCAATTTCAGTTTTGGGTTCCTACGCCGAGCGCCTTCAGCCGCGCTTTCGCCTCCTGGATTCCGGCTGCGCCGGCGCTGGCATAGAGGTCTCGCGCCTTGCTCGCATCGCCGCGCGTGCCGTAGGTCCCCCATTTCGCAAGGATCGACGGATCATAGGTTTCGGCCAGCGCGAAGCTCGCCTGGGCGCTGCCCATCTCGACCGCGCGCTCGAGCACGAGCCGCGCCGCGCCGACGTCACCCTGCTGGATCAACACGCTCGCGCGCGCAACCAATCCGGTCGCCTCCGCGGCCTGCTCTGAACCGATTTTCGCATCGCTATGAGTGGGCGCCGCTGGCGTGGCGGCCGCCTCGATGGATTTGTCGCGCGTGGTCGAACCTGATGTGACCGCAATCGGCGTGGCGGCTGCCGCCCGCCTGGGCTCCGGAGCTTCGTTTCCAGCCTTACGCGCCTGCGCCTGGTAGGCTCGGATCGTGCTCCGCGTCAGGGAAAGGTCCTGAGCCATCGCGTCGGTCCAGGCGCGCGGCTGCCCCAGCCCGGCAGCATCGGCGTCCGCCGTCTGGTTTCGCCGCAACATGTCCTCGCGCGCCTTCGCCGCCAATGCGGTCTGGGTCTCGACATCGCGCCGCGCGGCTGCCAGATCCTTCTCCAGCCGCGCGGATCGCTCACGCTCCTCGCGCAGGGACTTCTGCAGCGCCGCCGCGCCGCTCTCTGCCGTCTGTTTCAGCCGTGAGCTTTCCTCGCCTGCCTTCGTCGCTAGCGCGGTCTGTGTCTCGACATCGCGCCGCGCGGCTGCGACATCCTTCTCCAATCGCGCGGATCGCTCACGCTCCTCGCGCAGGGATTTTTGCAGCTCCGCCGCGCCGCTCTCTGCCGTCTGTTTCAGCCGGGAGCTTTCCTCGCCTGCCTTCGTCGCAAGCGCGGTCTGGGTCTCGACATCGCGCCGCGCCGTTGCAAGGTCCTTCTCCAGCCGCGAGGACCGCTCGCGTTCCTGTTGCAGCTCGGCCGCGACCGATTGCCCCGCCGCTTTCAGCTGGGACGCCTCCTCATTTGCCTTCGCCGCAAGCTCCGTCTGGGTCTCTGCATCGCGTCGCGCCCCCACCAGATCCTGCTGCAGCCGCGCGAACTGTGCGCCGTCGTCCTGTGCGGCTCTGCGGGAAGGCGCACTGTCCGCTGCCGCCTGCCTGAGTTCGGACGCTTCGTCTTGGGCTTTGCGGGCTTGGGCCTCGTACGCATAGATCGAGCTCCGCGCCAGCGAGAGGTCTTGTGCCAGCGCATCGGCCTTGGCGCGCAATTGCCTCAGCTCGGCCGCACCGGCTTCCGCGGTCTGCGTCTGCCGCTTCACGTCCTCACCCGTCTTCGCCGCCAGCGCGGTCTGGGTCTCGGCATCACGCCGTGCCGCCGCGAGTTCCTGTTCCAGCCGCGCGGACCGCCCGCGTTCGCTTTGCAGTTCCGCCGCGCCGCTCGTCCCGGCCGCTTTCAGCCGGGAAGCTTCCTCATCGGCCTTCATCACCAAAGCGGTCTGCGTTTCGACGTCGCGTCGCGCCGCCGCAAGATCCTGCTCCAGCCGCTCCGCTCGCTGACCCGCCTGTTGCAGGGCGTTCTGCAGCTCCGGTCCCTGCTGCGCAGCCTGCTTCAGCCGGGCAGTTTCTTCGACCGCCTTGGCAGCCAGCGCGGTCTGTGTTTCGACGTCGTGACGCGCCGCCGCAAGAGCCTGCTCCAGTTGCTTCGCTCGCTCACCCGCCTGTTGCAGGGCGTTCTGCAGCTCCGGCCCTCCCGGCGCAGCCTGCTTCACCCGGGTAGCTTCTTCGACCGCTTTAGCCGTCAGCGCGGTCTGGGTTTCGACCTCCTGGCGGGCCGCAACAAGGCCCCGCTCCAGCCACTCTGTCCGCTTACGCGCCAGCTCAAGGCGCTGTAGCAACTCGATATCCCGCCTGGCATTGGTGAGTTCGCAGGACAGTGTCTCCGCCCAGTGATGCTCTCGTTCCGGAGACGGTCCGGTTTCGCTGGTCGTCGCTTGAGCAACCAGTATCGATCTGCCGTTGAAGACTGGGCTCGGGGGCAAGGTTGCAAGGGCGCCATCACCCGTCGTTCCAGCAGAATAGAGACTGCGGGCAGCCGTTGCTTGCGGCGTATTCAGCAAGGGTTGCGCCAGGTCGGGGGAGGCTTGTACGTCCGACGCCCATGTCGTCGCCAGCATGGCGGCGACCAACCGCAGAGGCGCGGATCGTCCCCCCAGCGCAGGCAGGCACCTCATTGTCTTCTGGGCAAACGGCGCCTTGTCCAAATCGCTGTCCCTGCCGGCCTGCGATATCGCAGGCCGAGTTGACTCGTCACTCCGAATTGTCGTGCGCCCTCGCATCGGGATACGACCCGTCTAACAAATCATTATGCGCTCCGCCATTGCGCGAATCCTATAACTCGCATGGAGGGCTCAACTACCCCTTTCGGGTTAGGATGCGGACACAAGGTCTTGCCGGAGCGATAGACTCTCGCTTTTTTTGACGCGCTTTCTTCACGCGGACCGGTATCCGCTTCGCTCGAAAACGCGCTGGAAGCACTCACGGCTTCACGTAGGACCAGCCCTTCTCCTGCAGTTCCATCACGCGCACGACGCCTGACTTCACCACTTCGGCCTGGGGAACGATCGGGATGTCCTTGTTCTCGGCCTTGTGCATCTTCTCCTGCGTATTGCCGCAGGCCTTGAACGAGACCTCCGGCATACTCAGCGCCATCTCCTCGATGCGGCTCTTCACGGGTGAGGTGTCTTCGCGCAGCATATGCAGGCCGGGCCCGAACGTGATCACCTCGATCTTCACCTTCTCGCCGAGATCCTTGTAGTACTGCGCGACGTTCGTTGCGTTGTTGAGCGCGAGATTCATCGCAGCAGGGTCGTTCGTATTGACCTGCAAGATCAAACGGTGCGCCTTGGTGTCTGGTTCAAGTCGCGCGTTGGCGGCGAGAGGAGGGCGTTCCTTCTTTCGGGTGGTCGTCGCCTTGTGAGGGGTGGCGTCTTTGGCCGCCATGCGCGGCTGATCCGCCGCAGGATTCGACGTTGTCGGTACCCAGTACCGTCCGCCCTGCTCCGCCCCAGCGAATGACGCGGCCAACAGGAGCGTGACGGCGCCCAAGGCAGCGGCCCGCGCAGTATGTTGAAACATGCTCATAATGCCTCTCCTATTGAACACAGATCATCAGGCTCTTCACCCGCTCGATTTCTCGGCTGGATGCGGCCACTTGCACGCGGTAGCCATCTTCGCCCGCACCGCGTCTAATCCGCCTAGCGGGAACACGACATCTACGGCAGTCCCCAGTCGGGATGTCAGGTGAATGCCGAGGCTTCCGCTGTCTGGAAGCGACTCCACCAGGCCGACCACGTCGCCCCCGAACGCAATGCCGTCTCCGGATGCCGGCGCGACTGCCGCGATCTGCACCGCGTGGCCGTCGTTGACGCGATAGGACATCGCATAATCGGCGTTGCGACCGGAAATGCCGGGCCCGGCGACGATCAGATCGCTCCGCCCGCTGCGGCAGCGGATCGAAAGTTTCATTCCGGATCCGCCTGCACTATCGCGCGCCGATGTCGTGGCGGTCGCGACCGGTGAATAGTTGACGGGTGAGGTCGTCAGGCTGATGACCCAGCTGCTTGCGTTGTCCGCCAGGCGAGGCGCGGTGGCCCGCGCAGCGTTCTCGGGACATTCGAGGTTTTGTGCGCGCTCCGCCGGCGAGCAATCGCGAAGCTGCGCTATCCGATGATCTTCCCCTTGCGCCGCCGCAACGCCGCTTGCCAGCGTCATCCCCGCCAGGAACAGTATGGCCGCGCGTCTCATTGCGATGGACGCGCAACGCGCGACCGGCGATCGAGCCACGCCTGCGCCGCAGGGAGGCGCGCGAGACCGGGAACGGTGGCCGCGAGATTGATTGTCTTCCACTTCTGGTCGAAGCCCGGCTGCTGCAACTTTTCGATCCGCGAGAACAGGTAATCCACGAAGCGCTCGAGCCGCTCGACGCGGTTCGACTTGGCCGGGAAGTTGAAGGCGACCAGAGCGGTCGGCACCGCAATCGTCGTGATGCGTTCGCCCGGCTTGATCAGATTGGGATAATCGGCGGCGTCGAGTGTCGCGGGAAGATAATAGTCCTCGAACTTGCTGTCATAGGGAACGGGCAAGAACTTGAACCCCGGCTCCCAGTGGCCGCGCACGAAGGCGTCCACCGGCTTCGAGGTGATGAAGACGACCGCAGCGATCTCGCCCTTGCGCATTCGCTCGAGCGCGATCTGATGTGGGATGAAGGTCTGGTCGACCCCGAGGCCGAGACGACTGAAGATCAGCGGCCCCGAATAGGCCGCGGCGGTCCCCAGCGTATTGAAGTTCACCTTCTGGCCGGCGAGATCACTCAGGTTCTGGATCTCGGGACGAACGAAGATATGAAGCTCCGATGGAAACAGGTTCAGGACGTAGGCGAGCCGCTGCTGAATGTCGGGCACCTGGCTCTTGTATTCATCGAGTGAGTCGGAATTGATGATGGCCGCATCGATGCCGCGCAAATAGAGTAGTGAATTGACATTTTCGGTCGGACCGCGCGTCACGACCGGTAAAACGTGTAGCTTGTCGCCGTCGTCCACGACCCGAGCTATTTCGGCCGCCAGGCGGATGGGCGCCCCCTCGATAAGACCTCCGGCGAGGCCAACCGTCCAGGCATTCATCGTCACTTGCGGCTTTTGCGGCGGTGGCTCACGTCGCAATTGACGAGGCGTCTGTGCACCCAGATAGGAAGGCTGAATCGCTGTGAGCAGCGAGGCCAGCGCCGCCAGCACAAGCAAGGGGCGCAATCCAGCCATTGCCCTCCGTGCCCCACGTGCAATCACCTGTCTCATGGAGATTGCCCTTTCCTGGAGATTGCCCTTTTTTGCGTCCTTCATGACGCAGTCTCATCCACTTCGCCTGCACATACTATTCCTCGCATGGAGGAGCCCCGCCTACCTCTTCCGGGTTAGTCGATGCGCAAGGTCCGCGGCGAGAATGCCGGGTCGCACCAACGCTGGCGTCGCTTATCCCGGCGCGCTTGCGAGGAGCTGAGGGTTGCCGTCCAGCGTAACGCTCCTGGTCGGGGGAAGAGTGCGATGCGTCCCCACTCCTGCATGCAGTCCTGCAAAATCTCCCCTTGGCTGACTGCCGCGACTCATGACCTGCTGCCCGCGCGCCGGCGGACAGGCGATCGCACGACCGGCGGGAGGCTCGGCATGTTGGCGGGACGATCGCTGGGCCATGGGTTCGGCTGGCTCTGGACGGCGTTTGCGGTCTCGACATTCGGGACATGGATCGCCTTTGATGCGTTTCCGCTGATTGCGATCCTGGTCCTGCATGCCGGACCGGCCAGCGTTTCGGCGCTGGCGGCCACGGGCCTCGCCGTCGGAGCTGCGGTCGCGGTGCCGCTCGGGCCGTGGGTCGAGTTCCGCCGCAAGCGTACCGTGATGATCGCGATGGATCTGGTGCGCTTCACTGCCACCATCAGCGTTCCGACGGCATTCGCTCTCGGATGGCTCAGCTTCGCCCAACTCCTCGTCGTGTCGGCGGTCGTGGCGACGTCGGACATCGCCTTCCGCGTGGCGAGCGGCGCCTGCCTGAAGGCGCTGGTCAAGCCTGAGGACCTTGTCGCGGCCAGCGGGCGGCTCGAGGCCACGACCTGGATGGCGACTGCGATCGGGCCGCCGCTCGGGGGTGCTGCGATCGGACTGTTCGGCCCCGTCGTGACTGTCATCGTCAATGCGCTCAGCTTCCTGCTGTCGGCAGCCGCGATCCGCGCGATCGGCGGCAGTGAGGCGGTGCCCGTTCGGAGCGAGGCGCCAGGCTCTCGCGCCGCCGAGCTGCTCACGGGATGGCGCACCATCCTCGCGCACCCGGTGCTGCGGCCGCTGTTCTTCAACACCGTGCTGGTCAACGGCCTGATCATGGCCACCATGCCGCTGCTCGCGGTGCTGATGCTCGGCCAGCTCGGATTTGCGCCATGGCAGTATGGGCTCGCCTTCGGTGCGCCGTGCATCGGCGGCCTGGTCGGTGCGCGCCTCGCCTCAAAACTGGTGGCGCGGTTCGGACAGCGCAACGTGTTGCTGATGGCCGGCACGCTCCGCGCCTGCTGGTCGCTCGGCCTCGCCTTCATTCCGGCAGGCGCCGGCGGGATCGCGCTCGTCCTCGTCCTCGTCCTCCAGTTCGGCATCGTCGCCAGCATGGGCGTCTTCAACCCGGTGTTCGCAGCCTATCGCCTGGAACAGATCGAGATGGATCGCACGGCACGCACGCTGTCGGCCTGGTCGATCACCTCCAGCGCGACGATCGCGGCGCTGACCGCGCTGTGGGGCGTGCTCGCCGGCCTCGCCGGCGCCCGCCCCGCGATCGCGCTCGCCGGTCTGCTGCTGCTGGCGACGCCGCTGCTGCTGCCATGGCGCGCGCTGGCGGTCGCTCGCGGCCTCAGCACGAAAGCTGCCTGATGGCCAGCGGCCGTTTTCGAAAGCCGCGATCCACAGATTGCGGTAGCTGCTTACGACCTGCCACTCAAAGAATTCAAGTTTGAACGCCGACTCAGGTAGCTTGCGCTGAGCTAGACCAGTCGATCTCCGTGAGGGAACGATCAAATTGGTGCGCTCGCCGGCAAATCTGAATTCCGATCTCGCGCGCACCGTCCGGCGCAGCGCCATCACCGTCTCGGTGGTCCTTGTCGCGATGACGATGTCGGTGTGTGGCGCGAACGCACAGAGTTGTTCGGTCTCTGCCGCCGCCGGCAATTACGGTTCGGTCAACATCCTCTCCGGCGGAACGACCGATACGACGTCGTCATTCACCGTCACTTGCACGGGTTGCCTGTCGCCATTGGGCTGCACCTACAACGCCTGCATCCAGTTCGACCAAGGGTCGCCCAACAGCAATTCCTCGATCCGCTACATGGGGAGCGGGGCCAATACGATTCAGCATGAACTCTACTCTGATGCGGCACGTACCCAGGTCTGGGGCTCCTGGGGCTACGGGACCTCGCAATACGGCGCGGCCGGAGTCAGTGTCAATTTGACCATTCCTTTTCTCTCCAACGCTTCGCAGAATTTCACCGTCTATGGTCGAATCAAAGCCGGGCAACAAACAGCCGTTCCGGGAACCTACACCTGGAACACGACCTCGCCCGCGCTTGCCGGCGCTGCATATCTTCTCACCAGTCCAAACTGCTCGGCCAATCCGGGAAATTTCGTCAATGCCGGCTCATCGCCCTGGGTGGCGACCATCCTGGCGAACTGCGATCTGTCGGCCACGCCCCTCAGCTTCGGAAGCGCATCGCTGCTGACATCGAACCTGGATGCGGCCGCAACGCTCACGGTTCAATGCACCAACACAACCCCTTATTCGATCGGGCTGGACAGTGGGGCCAACGCCAGCGGCAGTCAGCGCCGAATGCTCAACGGTGCGTCGAACTATATCAGCTACAATCTCTATACGGATGCCGCGCGCTCCGCCGCCTGGAGCACAACGAATTCGGCGTCCAGCTGCACAAATGGCGCGGGGACCTGCGTGCTCGGGACCGGCACCGGGTCCAATCAGAATGTCACCGTCTATGGACGCGTGCCCCCTCAGGTCGCGCCCGCGGTTGGAACCTATTCCGACACGGTCATAGCGACGATCACATTCTAGAGCATGATCCGGAAAAGTGTGAAGCGGTTTTCCGGAAAGATCATGCTCAAGCAAAGAGCTAAAGCGCGATGACGGTCCAATCCGATCTCATCGCGCTTTAGACAACGGGCCGTCAGCGGCACGCCACCGATGCAATCTGAACCTGCTCGCCCGGTCGCGCAGTGAAGGGGAATTCCGCACGACACGCGCCGTCCGATGTTTCAATCGACGCGCGATTGGTGTCTCCGAGGTCCCTGATGAATGCCTGGCCATCATACCCCACGACGAATTCATTGCCGCCGTCGATGCGGCCTCGGGCTCCGGCCGGCACAAAGCTTCCGTCAGCCCGTACGAAGGTGACGAGGGCAGACGAACGGTCACTGCGGACGTGAAATTTGACCAGTGCCCCGGCGCGATCGGCCGGGGCGACAACCTCGTGCGTGGTCTCGATCTCGGCGTCGACGGGAAGATTGACCGGATCGACCTCGATCTTGTTTGTCTGATAGGCGCGAAGTGTAGGGATCAGCAGCATGCCCTGGGAATCGGTCACGCCGGCGGGACGGTTTTCGTGGAGCACCGTCACCCCGGGAACACCGACGTTGACGACGGCAAATCCGTCGTCGACCCAGTTTGAGAGAAATATGTCACCGTCCATCGAGGTGATCGACCCGCGCAATTCCAGCGCGGCGCTGGTGGCGGAATTCGCCTGGCTGACACCCGCCTGGATCATTCCGTAGTTCGATCGGTAAGACACCGATGCCAGACGATCGGCCACCGCCCCGTCGGCTTCATGCACGCGCCAGCCGTAGCTGCCAGGTTCCGGCCCGAGCGATTGAAGCGCATCGACATTGCCGGTGACGCCGCCGGGTCCCTTGGAGACCCCGGTCGAGACCGAAGCCGACCGGCCGATCGGAATGGTCAAGCCGGCAAAGACTCCGGTGTTTTTTGTGGTTCCAAAATCACGGAATACGGTCGCGAACACCGATGCGTTGTACGGTAGTGAGCGTGTGACGGTCGCCGTCGCAATATTCGAAAGCGTTCCGGAACAGTCCAGCAAATGAATGAAGCTTGCGCTCACATTGGTTCGTCCGTCGACGGCAAGCGGTGCGCTGAATGTCATTCGGTCGAGCGCAAGCGGCGCCCGGGCGCTGGTGTAAATCGCAGCGTTCACCGCGGCACTGCCGGTCGGCAGCGCCGCGAGGTAGCCGGGCGATAGATAGTTGAAAAACCCGGAATAGTTTTGCAGCGGATTCACGGTGTAAGCCGAGAGCCGAGCGGTTGTCGAGGCGAGGTCTTCGTATGAGCCGAATGTGCGCTGAGAGCTTGCCGAGATGCCCAATCCAAACAAGCGGGTCTCGTAAAGGAAATAGGTCTGGAGTCCTGAGCCTCCATTGCCGGTGCTCGCCGCCAGGGCCGCGCTGGCTACTCCGAAGCTTCCCGTTCTGATAACGGCCCCGCCTCCGCCATTTGCAAGACCGGAAGCCGCCTCGACGTGGCCTTCCAGTGTCATCCAGTCGAAGATCCCGCGGCGCAGAGTTGCCGAGCCAATCGGCGAATTCACATAGACGTCCGTATCCGAACCATATGAGAGCCGAGGCAATCCGGCTTCCACCGACCATCCGGCGAGTCCGGGGGCCAGCAGATTGGAGGACGCATAAAACGGTGACGTCGATCTTGTTTCATGCCCTGCGGCATCGCGGATCACCACCTCGGCGCTGCCGGCGCCGGAAATGAGCGGAACGTTGTTCACGCTGAAAGGACCCGCGGCTACCTCCTGGGTAAAGGTCTTCATGTTGTTGACGTACACATCAACCGTCGACGGCACCGCCGCGCTGCCGCCCAGGGAAGGAAGCGGCATGGTGATGAGGTCGGGCCGCAGCTGGAAGTTGCTTTGCGCCTGAAACCCGCCGATCCGAACCGGGCGCGACCACGCCAGACCGCCGTTGATGGTGTCACCCACGGCATAGGTGATCATCCTCTGTTGATCGGAATATCGAAACGAGGTGTCGAGCCTGACGATATTGGTCGGTTGCCCGGGACTGGAACGAACGATTGCCGATTGTTCAAAGGTGCCGTAGGGCGAAAACGCTCGGCCGTCGAGTGTCAGGGAATTGCCGTTGGAAGCATAAAGGCTGCGAACGTCGCTGGACGAGCTCAGCAGATCGTAGTTCAGGACGCTTCCCCAGGCTGCCTGCGTTCGAACCAATGATGCGGCGCTTGCTCCGCTCAGGTCAAAAGTCTGGCCGATGCGATATCGGTTATCTACCGTGATTCGAATGGTCTGAGTGCGTTCCAGATAATCGTAGGATACGGTCGGAATGTCGTCGAGCAGGACGATGTCGTCCGGATTGTGAGACCCGCTGAGACGCAGGCCTATTTCCTTCAGTTCCCGCGGCGTAGCTCCGATTCGATGATTGCCGAAAGCGACGAAACTCGCGATCATCTTGATGGAAGCGCCGTTGATGACGACGTCAAGTTGCAGGTCTTTCCGCTCCTCGTCGGCGCGCGATCGATCCGAACCGTAGGCGGCTCCGACCACGGCCACCATGAGAGCGGCAATGATCCTATCGCGGACCATCTGACGACTGAGCGGCCGCGCTCACTGGACCCTTGTTGCTCTCCGCCATGACCGACAGCGATCCCCTGACATCAAAGCCCGCCGGATGGCTCGGCAATATCCAGCTCTTGACGGACTGCCCGAGGACGTAACCCGCCAGACCGTTTCCGTATGAAATCGTCGCTCCCGCCGAGTTGCGGAGTCGCAGCGACGCGATACGCAGGTGCTCGCTTCCGGCGTTGCTTGCGGTCAGAACCAGCCTGTTGGCCTCACGCCGCAGCGTCCAGGAGACACTGGCCGGCCTGATATCGCGTGCCCGAAAGAAAACCGGAATCGATTGCCGTATCAGGACATTGACCGACCGGTTTTGTTGCCTGACGGCGCTTGGCAATTGATCCACGATGACACGATAGCTTTCCTCGGCCGCGACCGGCTGCTTCGACACCCGGACTATTCGCACCACGTAATCGGCGCGCGGCGCCAGGGTGACCGATGGCGGCGAGGCGACAACGTCGGTTGCGGGTTCGAATACATCGTTGCCGTTCGACTGCGACCATCGAACGACCCGCGTTTGCACGACAGCCTCGACGTCGTCGTCGTTGCGAAGGGTCAGGACGCCGGCCGCGACCGGCGCGCCAAGTTCAAGCAGCACCGGCTCGACATGAAGTTGGGCCGCCAGCGAAGGCTGGAGAATGAGGCATATCCCCACGGTTACCCACAAGAGCCTGCTTCTGACTGTCATCCGATGCTCTCTCTATGCACGCGGCCAATTTGCCCGGTCGCCGAATGACGGCCTTCTGATCGGATTGCCTCTGGTCAGAATGTGATCGTCATCGTGACCGTGTCGGTGTAGGTGCCTGGTGGAGGAGCGGTCGCCGTGGTTGGGACGACGCCGTAGATATTGATGGTTTGCGCAGCGCCATTGCCGGTTCCGAGAAAGCAATCGCCTGCTGTCGTACAGGTGGTCGAGTCGATCGCGGTGGACCAGGGCAACGTATGTGCCGCGTCAACGTACAGATTATAGTTGAGAAAATTGGCTCCGCTGTTCATGCGACGCTGGCTGCCGGATGCGTTCGCACCATTGTCCATCGCAATCGAGTAGGGACTTCCGCCGGTGCAGGTGACCGATACCGTTGAACTTCCATTGACGGCCGTCGTGATCAGGGTGGTTCCGGCCGTCGGCGCAAAGATGAGCGTCGCTGGATTGATCGTGCAGGACGCGGTGATGACGATCGAAACGCTCAGGGTCGCCGTTGAGGTGCCGGCCTGGGCCACAACAGGCGCTGTGGCAAGAAGACAGGCGACAATGCGCATCAAGGCGATCGACGGCAACGAGCGACGATGCCGTCTCGCGCGCAGCGGGATTCTGAATGGCTGCTTCATGTCGAGCTGCCCGAAAACAATAATGAATTCTCAAATGTGACGAGCGTTATGGTTAACAACCGCAGTAAAGATTCAGTATACGCTTCGCTGTCTCCCGCCGGCGGTCCCTATCAGATTTTATGGTGCCATCAGAAACGATGATGCCGTAGAAATTTGCTTGGAGAGCCAGCTGCCGACGCCAGTGTTGCTGTCATGGCGTGTGCATGCAGCACGCCGCGCGCAAGGTGCAAGTGGGAACGTCCGATCATGCCGGCGCGCTCAGCCGAACGTGAAGGCGTAGGCCCGCAGGAGGAGAGGTGACCTCGCGATCTTTCCTACTTCACCCGCTGCTTCTCCAGCTTCCTTGCCAATGTCCGGCGGTGCATGCCCAGCCGCCGCGCGGTTTCGGAGATGTTGAAGTCGGTCTCGATCAGGGTCTGGTGGATGCGCTCCCATTCCAGGTTCTTGATCGAGGTCGGACGGGCGCCGACCTCGATGGCGGCGTTGCCGTGCGCCTTGGAGAACGCGGCTTCGATGTCGTCGGTGTTCGACGGTTTGGCGAGATAGTGGCAGGCGCCGAGCTTGATCGCCTCGACCGCGGTCGCGATGCTGGCAAACCCCGTCAGCACGACGATCAGCATGTCGGGATCATGCGCGTGCAGTGCTTCGACGCAGGCAAGGCCGGAGGCGCCACCGCCGAGCTTGAGGTCGACCACGGCATAGCCCGGCGATTGTTGCTCGAGCAAATGGCGGACCTCGTCGAGCGAGGCTGCGACCACGACGCCATAACCCCGACGCTCGAACGAGCGCTTCAGCGTGCGGGCAAAGCCGGTGTCGTCCTCGACGATCAGGAGCTGGCGTTCATCCGTCAAGATTGTCTCCGATCGCAAGCGTCGACAGCGGCAGCTCGAGCCTGACCGAGGCGCCGATATCGGGCCGGTTGCGCACCGTCACCACGCCGCTAAGCTTGCGCACCACATTGACCACGAGGAACAGGCCGAGGCCGCTGCCGGGCCTGCCCTTGGTCGACTGGTAGGGCTTGCCGACATGCGGCAGCACTTCGCGCGCAAATCCCGGGCCGCGGTCGGTCACCGACAGCACCAGCGTGTCGGCGTTGCGCTCGGCCATCAGCTCGATCCAGTCCCGCGAGACCTCCGCGGCGTTATCCAGCACGTTGAAGATCGCCTGCTTGAGCGCAATGTCCGATACGATCGGCAGGTCGGCGCCGAAAGCGTTGCGGAAATAGAGCGTGGCCGACGGCCGCGTCGTCCGCCATTCGTCGACCAAAGTGGTCAGGAAGGCCGCGACCGTGGTCGGGGCGGAGCCTTCGCCGCGCGCCTCGCCGGCCGACAGCAGGATCCCCGTCACGATCGATTTGCAGCGTTGCAGCGAGGTCTCCATCTCGCCGAGGTCCTGCGCCAGCTCGGTGTCCGATGTCAGCGCCGGCATCCGCCGCCAGTCGCTCAGGATAACCGAGAGCGAGGCCAGCGGCGTGCCGAGCTCGTGCGCCGCGCCCGAGGCCAACAGCCCCATCTGGACAATGTGATCCTGCTCGGCGGCTTGCTGGCGCAGCGTGGCGAGCCGCGCGTCGCGGTCGCGCAGATTGTGGTTGATCCGGGTCACGAACACCACGAGCAGCACAGCATTGAGGACGAGGCCGATGAAGGTCCCGGCGATATACCGGCTGAACGCATCGCCAAATCCCTCGTGCGGCAGCGCCAGTGGCTCATAATAGCCGGTCAGCCAGGCGTAGCTCATGCAGACCAGCGCCACCAGCGACCAGGTCGACGGCGCGTCGAGCAGCACGGCGCCGAGCGTCACCTGGAGCAGATAGAGCGAGGTGAACGGATTGGTCGCGCCGCCTGAGAGATAGAGCAGGGTCGTCAGCGCTGCCACATCCAGCGTCAGCGCGATCAGAAGCTCGCGGTTGTTGACGTCGGCGCGGTAGCGCACCCAGAGGAAGCTGACGAGATTGAGCGCCACCAGCGCACAGATCACGGCCGTCATCGCCACCAGCGGCAGCGCGATGCCCATCCAGAACTGGACGAACGCGATGGTGACGATCTGCCCGACCACCGCGGTCCAGCGCAGCTGGATCAGCAGCGCCATGTTCTTGCGATTGGTGGCGACGTCGGGTGGCGACGGCGCGGCGAGATCGAATGGCGTGGCCGCAGGCTCGTTCCCGGCAGCTCGCATCACGGCCTTGCCGGCCGCTATTTCGTCGTCATGCCGATCCGATGTGCGCTCGAGCATCTGGGCCTGGGTTGCGAGACAGGTTGCGTGCGGCGCCGATCAGGCGGCGCACGGCGGCGCGCCGAGACTCCCACAGCGGGTCGGAGGCGCCGGCGCGACCCCTGCCGCTGATGGTGCGCAGGAGCGCGGCGGCCAGCATAATGGCCAGCGTGAACCATGTCAGCGCGTAAATCAGGTGGTTGTTCGGAAACCGCACAATCGTGAGCCCGCCGACCGGGTAGCTGCCCGGATCGGGCGCCGCATCGGCATCGATGAAGAAGGGCGCCGCCCGCGGCAGTCCGTGCGCGGCTGCGATGGCGGCCACGTCGCGCGAATACCAGCGGCCGGCCGCGGGGTCGTTGCTGCGCAGGAAGCCGCCCTTCGGCTCGGACATCCGCAGCAGGCCTGTGACGGTCACCACGCCCTCGGTCTCGCCCTCGCGCCGCGTCGCAGGATCGCGCCTGTCAGGGGGAACGAAGCCGCGATTGACGAGAATGGTGGTTCCATCAGTGGTGCGCAGCGGGGTCAGCACCCAGAAGCCGGGACCATCAGAGGTCACGGCCTGCACCAGCGTCTCGTGCGTGTGCAGGAAAGTGCCGCTCACGGTGATGTGCCGGTATTCGTCGCCGGCGGCGGTCACGGTGCGCCAGGATGATGGGGCGGGCAGCGTCGTCGGTGCGGCATGGATACGCTGCTCGACCCGCTCGATCAGATCAAGCTTCCAGGTCCGCCGCTGGATCTGCCAGACGCCCAGCGCAGTCAGCATCGCCACGCCCAGCATGCCGAGCGTGAGCAGCGTGTAGCGACGGAGAGCAAGAGTGCGGCCGCGTCGGGATTTCGCTCCCTCCCTCGCAAGCGGGAGAGGTGGAGTGGAGTCTGCGTCGCCGCGCATCGTCACGGCATCTGGCTCACGTCGTGCATCGGCATCATGTTGATGTTGAGGTGATGCATGACCCAGAGCGAGCCGGTCAGTGCGATCACCACCATGATGACGGTGAAGATCAGGGCCAACATGGTCCAGCCGTTTTCCGAGCGGGTGTTCATGTGCAGGAAGTAGATCATGTGCACGACGATCTGCACGGCGGCGAACAGCAGGACCAGGACGGCGGTGGCCTGCTTGTCGGCGATCGCACCCGTCATCACCAGCCAGAACGGGATCGCGGTGAGGACGACGGAAAGGCCGAAACCGATCAGATAGCTTTTGAGCGAGCCATGGGCAGCACCGCCATGGGCATCATGGGCATCGTGGCCGTGACCGCCGGCGTTGGCTTCGAGAGCGCGGGCTTCTGTTGTCATCGCAGCATTCCCAGGAGATAGACAAAGGTGAAGACGCCGATCCAGACGACGTCGAGGAAGTGCCAGAACATCGACAGGCACATCAGGCGGCGCCGGTTGGCCTCGATCAGGCCATAACGCGCGGTCTGCACCATCAGCGTGACCAGCCAGATCAGGCCGAAAGTGACGTGCAGGCCGTGGGTGCCGACCAGGGTGAAGAAGGACGACAGGAAGGCGCTGCGCTGTGGCGTCGCGCCCTCATGGATCATGTGGGCGAACTCGGAGAGCTCGATGCCGATGAAGGCGAGGCCGAACAGGCCGGTGATCGCAAGCCACGCCTGGGTCGCCCCGACACGGGATTTCTCCATCGTCAGCATCGCGAAGCCGTAGGTGATCGAGGAGAGCAGCAGCATCGTGGTGTTGACGGCCACGAGCTTGAGATCGAACAGGTCCTTCGGCGACGGGCCGGCGGCGTAATTGCCACCGAGCACGCCGAAGGTCGCGAACAGCATCGCGAAGATGAGGCAGTCGCTCATCAGGTAGATCCAGAAGCCCAGCATGGTGCTGGCACCTTCGGGATGCGGATGCTCGTCGATGACGTGGAACACCGGTTCGGACGCCTGTGTGGAGACGGTTGCGACGGTCATGACTTGGCTCCCGCAGTGAGAAGGCGCGTCCGCACCTCTTCGACCTGGCCGACCTCGTTCGCCGGGATGTCGAAGTCGCGGTGGTAGTTGAAGGTGTGGCCGATCGCGACCGCGAGCAGCGCGATGAAGCTGACCGCCGCGAGCCACCAGATGTACCAGATCAGGGCGAATCCCATCGCCGTCGCAAGGCCGGCGAGGATGATGCCGGTGCCGGTGTTGGAGGGCATGTGGATCGGCTTGAAGCCGGTCAGCGGCCGCTTGTAGCCGCGACGCTTCATGTCCCACCACGCGTCGTTGTCATAGACCACGGGCGTGAAGGCGAAATTGTAGGCCGGCGGCGGCGACGAGGTCGCCCATTCCAGCGTCCGCGCGTTCCAGGGATCGCCGGTGACGTCCTTCAGCTGCTCGCGGCGCAGGATGCTGACCGCGAACTGCACCAGCATCGAGATGATGCCGAGGAAGATCAAGAGCGCGCCGAAGGCGGCGATGACGAACCAGATCTGCAGGGACGGATCGTCGAACACGCGCAGGCGCCGGGTGACGCCCATCAGGCCGAGCACGTAGAGCGGCATGAAGGCGAAATAGAAGCCCGAGACCCAGAACCAGAACGACAGCTTGCCCCAGAACGGATCGAGCCTGAAGCCGAACGCCTTCGGGAACCAGTAATTGATGCCGGCGAACAGGCCGAACAGCACGCCGCCGATGATCACGTTGTGGAAATGCGCGACCAGGAACAGGCTGTTGTGCAGCACGAAGTCGGCGGGCGGAACCGCGAGCAGCACGCCGGTCATGCCGCCGATCACGAAGGTCAGCATGAAGGCGATCGTCCACATCATCGGCAGCTCGAAGCGGATGCGGCCGCGATACATCGTGAACAGCCAGTTGAACATCTTCGCGCCCGTCGGGATCGAGATGATCATGGTGGTGATGCCGAAGAACGAGTTCACGCTGGCGCCGGAGCCCATCGTGAAGAAATGATGCAGCCACACGAGATAAGAGAGGATGGTAATGACGACGGTGGCGTAGACCATCGAGGTGTAGCCGAACAGCCGTTTTCCCGAGAAGGTCGCGGTCACCTCGGAGAAGATGCCGAAGGCCGGCAGCACCAGGATGTAGACCTCGGGATGGCCCCAGATCCAGATCAGGTTCACGTACATCATCGGGTTGCCGCCGAAGTCGTTCGTGAAGAAGTTGGTGCCGACGTAGCGGTCGAGCGACAGCAGCGCCAGCACCGCGGTCAGCACCGGGAAGGAGGCAACGATCAGGACGTTGGTGCAGAGCGCGGTCCAGGTGAAGACCGGCATCCGCATCATCGTCATGCCCGGGGCGCGCAGCTTGACGATGGTGCAGATCAGGTTGATGCCCGATAGCGTGGTGCCGACGCCGGCGACTTGCAGGCCCCATATGTAATAGTCGACGCCGACGTCGGGACTGTAGCCGATGTTCGACAGCGGCGGATAGGCGAGCCAGCCAGTGCGTGCGAACTCGCCGATGAACAGCGACATCATCACCAGCACGGCGCCGCCGACCGTCATCCAGAAGCTGAAATTGTTGAGGAACGGGAACGAGACGTCGCGGGCGCCGATCTGCAGCGGCATCACGTAGTTCATCAGGCCCGTCACCAGCGGCATCGCCACGAAGAAGATCATGATCACGCCATGCGCGGTGAAGACCTGGTCGTAGTGATGCGCGGGGAGGTAGCCCTCGGAACCGCCAAACGCCATCGCCTGCTGCAGGCGCATCATCAGTGCGTCGGCGAAGCCGCGCAGCAGCATCACGATGCCGAGGATCATGTACATGATGCCGATGCGCTTGTGGTCGACCGAGGTGAACCACTCGCGCCACAGATAGGTCCACAGCCGGAAATAGGTGACGATCGCGAACACCGCGAGGCCGCCGGTTGCGACCACGGCGAAGGTGCCGACCAGGATCGGCTCGTGCAGCGGCAGGGCGTCCAGGTTGAGGCGGCCGAAGATCATCTTGATGAGATCGGGATTCATGCGGCGCTCCTCAGGAGTCTGATTTCGGCCGCTGGCCGAGCAGCAGGGAAGTTGAAGACGGGCGGGCGGGCGAGAAGGGCGGGCGCTTCAGGCCGACGCCGCGCAGCGGAGTCATGTCCAGCGGCGCGGTGACCTCGCGCGCCGGCGCATCCTTGATCTCGTCCATCGAGCAGATGCCGGCGACCAAGGTCGGCTCGGTGCCGAGCGGCGCGCCGCGGCGGGCGTATTTGTCGTAGGTGAGCGGCAGCGTGTTGTTGAGGCCTTCGAGCCCCAACCCGCCCTTGGCGTCGATGGCGCTCATCTCGCTCATGCACATCTTGCCGGGCTCGACGCACAGATTGAGGATCGCCTTGTAAAGATCGCGATCGACCGAACCGTAGAGGCGGACCGGATCGTTCTCGCTCGGGCGCTCGAGCTGCAGATAATCGGTGCGGCCGAGCATGTTGGGGCTCACTTTTGCCGCGCTGATCCACTTGTCGAAATCGGCGGCCGACAGGCTCTTGAATTCGAAATGCATGCCGGAGAAGCCGGCGCCGCTGTAATTGGCCGAGAAGCCCCTGAAAGTGCCTTCCTGGTTGGAGACAGCGTGCAGCTTGGTCTCCATGCCGGGCATGGCGTAGATCTGGCCGGCGAGCGCGGGGATGTAGAACGAGTTCATCACGGAGGAGGCCGTGATGCGGAAGCTGATCGGGCGATTGACCGGTGCGGCGAGCTCGTTGACGGTGGCGACGCCGTAGTCGGGGTAGATGAACAGCCACTTCCAGTCGAGCGCGACCACTTCGACGTTGAGCGGGGCGTCCTTGACTGCGATCGGCCGGTCGGTGTCGATGCGGCCGAGGGTGCGGTAGGGATCGAGCAGATGCGTGCCCATCCAGGTCAGCGCACCCAGGCAGATGATGATCAACAGCGGTGCCGACCAGATCACCAGCTCGAGCTGGGTGGAGTGATCCCATTCCGGCTCGTAGGCGGCTTGCGTGTTGGACTGGCGATAGCGGCAGGCAAAGAACACGGTGAGCGCCATCACCGGCAGCACGATCACCAGCATCAGGATGGTCGAGATCACGACCAGGTCGCGCTGCTGGGCGGCGACGTCGCCGGCGGGGGCCAGGACGACGAAGTCGCACCCGCCTAGCAGTGCCACAAACGGCAATAAGGCCAATAATTTCAAGGCGCGCACGGCTCACCCCATTTGAATTTTATGAGTTCTGCCAAGGGGTAGCTGCGATGCAGCAAAGTTGACATTGGACAATTTGTCCAATGTTGCAGTGCGGGATGGAGGCTCAAAACATCAACCGGACCGCGTGGCAAGATCCGCCCGTGGCCTCACCTTCCAAAGACGGCTTGCAAGGACGGCGCGATGGCACAGGCCCCAGTAATGGCTCACGGCAACCCGGCGGCTTCGGGCCACGGGCAGGCGAAACCCGGCGAGATCGCCATCGGCGTCATCATCGGGCGCACCTCGGAATTCTTCGACTTCTTTGTCTATGCGATCGCCTCGGTGATCGTGTTTCCCAAGCTGGTGTTCCCGTTCGTCAATGAATTGACCGGAACGCTCTATTCGTTCGGGATATTCGCGCTCGCCTTCGCCGCGCGCCCGCTCGGCACTGTCATCTTCATGGCGGTCGACCGCCGCCACGGCAAGGGCGCCAAGCTGGTCATTGCGCTGTTCCTGCTCGGCACCGCAACGGTCGCGATCGCGTTCCTGCCCGGCTACACCGAGATCGGCGTGGCGGCGATCTGGCTGCTTGCCGCAACGCGCCTCGCTCAGGGTATCGCCTGGGGTGGCGCGTGGGACGGTCTTGCCTCGCTGCTCGCGATGAATTCGCCGCCAAATCGCCGCGGCTGGTTCGCGATGGTGCCGCAGCTCGGCGCGCCGCTCGGGCTGATCGTGGCGAGCGCGCTGTTCGCCTTCTTCGCCGGCAACCTCTCGGCGGACGACTTCTTCGATTGGGGCTGGCGCTATCCGTTCTTCGTCGCCTTCGCCATCAACGTGGTGGCGCTGTTCGCGCGGCTGCGCATGGTCGCGACACCAGAATATTCCGCGCTGTTCGAAAGCCGCGACCTGGAGCCGTCGCGCGTCGGCGAGACCATCAAGGAGGAGGGCCGCCACATCCTGCTCGGCGCCTTCGCGCCGCTGGCGAGCTTTGCGCTGTTCCACATGGTCACGGTGTTCCCGCTGTCCTGGGTGTTCCTGTTCACCAAGGAAAGCCCGGTGCGCTTCCTGATCATCGAGATGATCGGCGCGATGGTCGGCGTCGCCGCGATCGTGGCCTCTGGCATGATCGCCGACCGCGTCGGGCGCAAGCCGCTGCTGACAGGCTCGGCGATCGCGATCGCGGTCTACAGCGGCTTCGCCCCGCAGCTGCTCGATGCCGGCCCGTTCGGCGAGTCGGTCTACATGGTGCTCGGCTTCATCCTGCTCGGCCTGTCCTTCGGCCAGTCGTCGGGCGCGATCGCCTCGAGCTTCGCGCGGACCTACCGCTACACGGCCTCGGCGCTGACCTCGGACTTCGCCTGGCTGTTCGGCGCCGGCTTCGCGCCGCTCGCCGCGCTTTTGCTCGCGACCCATTTCGGGTTGCTCTCGGCCGGTGGCTACCTGTTGTCGGGCGCGGTGTGGACGCTGCTCGCGCTTTGGCTCAGCGGCCTGCGCGAAGCCGAGAGCTGAGGCGCTCGTTCGGGCTACGGACCGTGCTTTACCGGAACAGGCCGTCGACGCGGAACGAGTAGCCGACGCCGACGACATAGCTCGGCGAATTCCGATTGAGCCCGAACGCGACGTGGACGTCGAGCTGCTGGGTCGGCGTCAGCTGGTACATGCCGCCGGAGTTGATGAGCTGCGTCGGCAGCGCGCGGTCCGGATAGTCGCCGACATATTCGGTGAACACACTGATCCGTTCGGTCAACTTCCTCTCCAGCACGAAGGTCGCCTCAGACATGCGCCGGCCGGCGAGTTCGGCGGGACGGAAGAATTCCGTGACCATGCCGCTGACGCCCCAGCCGTCGTGTAGCTCCCATGACCATGGCAACTGGATGTAGGGCTGTGCGCCACGCCCGGCGATTGCTGTAGCGCCGGTCGGCAGCGCGACGCCGGTGGTTACAGAGAGATCAATCTTTCCCGGCACCGGGCTGACCTGCCATTTGATCGCCGGCGCGACATCGGAGAAACCCGAGGCCCCCGGCGACTTCATCGTGCCGACGTAGCTCGGCAGGTCGACCAGCACCTCGAGGCAGGGCGCGATGCCGAGCCGCCAGCGGCTGTTGGTGCCGTCGATGCTGCGCCCGCCGTCGCGGCCGGTCAGGTTGATGCCGTTCTCGTTCTGCACGCTGCCCATCGGCACCACGAGGCTGGAATTGGTCACATCAGGCCGGTCGGTCGCGATGGCATCGCTCGGCTGTGGGCATCCGTCCGCATGCGCGCCGGCCGCATCTACGACCGCGAGCGCAGCGATCAGCCACACGCGGCGGCAGACTAGCGCAACCACGCCAGATCCGTACGAACCCAATTGCCCCGTGCTCCAACCGCCGCGCCAGCGCTGCACAGACACTGCGCCTGCATCTCAGATCGCGCAGACCGGCATCTATTCCCGCCTGGCCACAAGATTGACCGCTTTGCGGCGGCGCTCAAGGGGAGGGAATAGGTTGGCCACAAGACCACTCCTGTCGTCGTGGCAAACAGGAGTTCACCTAATGACAATTGTTACGATCGTGAGCGACATCACATTGCGGCGCGCCGGAACCGTCGTGGTGGCGACCGCCCTGACCTTGGTTGCGGCCACCACGGCGAACGCCGCCGGCGATGCCGTGCGTGGCGCAACGCTGTATCGCGACTGCGGCGTCTGCCACTCGATCGAGGAAAATGGTGTCGGTCCGGCGCATAGGGGCGTGTTCGGCCGCGTTGCCGGCAAGGCTCCCGGCTACGACTACTCGCCCGAGCTGAAGAATTCGAACATCGTGTGGACCGAGGAGAATCTCGACAAGTGGCTGTCCGGCCCGGAGAAGCTCGTTCCCGGAACCAAGATGTTCTACGACGTCGAGAACCCGAAAGATCGCGCCGACATCATCGCCTTCTTGAAGGAGAAGGCGAAATAGGGCGTCACCCTCAGCGGCAAACCTTGACGTAGACGCAGACCTTCTTGAAGTTTTCCCAGTGGCACTGCTGCTCCATCCGGCAGGTCTTGCCCTTCGGATCGGGGGTGGCGGCTTGCGCCGGCATCGCCCCCAGCGCGAGCCCCAGCATGACGATTGCCAACGCGATATGATCGAAACGCTTCATCTTGAACCTCCAGCTTTGGTCGGACATCGATGGACTTCAATGGCACGTCGATAGCGAAACGGCGAATGCGATTCGGCGCGTGCCATCCGTCAGGCAGCCATCCTTCCACTGCCCGCGGAATACACCATCGAGATTGGTTACCGTTCCCGTGCCGTTCGGCTTGCCGCTGCGAAATTCTCCTTCGTAGCGTGCTCTCAGCAAAATCATAACGCCTTGTCCGCTCGGTTCCCCATTGACGAAATCGCCCTGATAGGAGCCCGATCCCCAGTTCTGTTTACCACGGCCGAACTGGCGGCCCTCATTCCATTCGCCGTCGTCGGTTTCGGTGATCCTGCCGCCTCTGGTCCATTGCAGCGTACCACGACCATGGGCCACTCCGTTGACGCATTCACCGTTCCAGGTCGCCGTCTCGTCCGCGACCGGATGCGGGTTCCAGACCTTGCATCCGTTGCGCGGGTCCGCGACGAACGTGCCGGACGCGACCGATTGCGCCATCGCTGGAGAAACGGCCAGCCATGCCGCAAGCAACAAGTCACCAAACGCCGAACGCTTCATCGTTTCGTCTCTAGCAACGGCCATCAACGCTTGATCAACGGCAGCACCACCTCGCGCAGCAACTGCTCGCGCAGATCAATGAACTTGTCACGGACGACCCCGTCCCGATCGATGACATAAGTCAAAGGGAAGCCTTCGGGAGGCCCAAAGCCGTCCTGTGAGATTCGATCCAGCGTCGAAGTCGGATACGCTAGCGAGCCGCTCATGGTGCGCATTTTGGCAAAGTCTTGCGGGCGGTCTGCGCTGATGCCGATCATTTCCAGCCCCCGATCGTGATAGCGCCGATAGAATGCATTCAGGACCGGCATTTCCTTTTTGCACGGCGCGCACCATGTCGCCCAGTAGTTGACGAGGACGACCTTGCCGCGGAGCTTGCCGAGATCGAAGGTCTCGCCGCCCAGTTCGGATGCGACCAGCTGCGGGGCCGCCTCGTTCATCGCCGGGGCCGCGTGCGCTGCGCTGACGAAGGCCGATGCGATGAGTATCCAGATGCAGGCCGTGGAGGCCAATCTCGCGTGGATTCGCCTCGACCCGTTTCGTGGGCCGAGGCTGTCTCGTGATGGTGTCATGACGCTATCGACCTAGAAGTTATAGCTTGCGACGGTCTTTATCAAATACGGCGCGATGAGTTGTCCCTGGCTTCCACTGTCATTGATGGCTGCGTTGGTCCGGTAGTAGATCGGAATCTCGACGTCGACGTAGAACTTGAACACGCGCTTGTTCACTTCGTCGATGACCTTCGTGAATTCGATGCCGGGCGATATCATCAACCGGTCGAATCCACTGTTCAGAGGATCGGCTGCGGGGCCGCTGTCGCGCTGGCGGTGCGAAGCGATGATCTGCAAGAGCGGCGCGATCTTGTCGAAGCCGAGCACGTTGTAGAGGTTGTTGTAGACGACGCCCGCGGCAGCGTCGACCTGGAAGCCGGGCTTGTAGACCTCGACCAGTCCGTCACCGGGATTATAGGCCGACTGGTACGCGAAGGGTTGCTGCCACCTCACCTGAGCGAAATACTGCCAGGCATTGTCGCCGGTAATCATGCCGCGGTGAAACGCCCCGAGGATGAGGTCGGTGCTGCCCGAGCCGATCTGGGTGTCGCGATCGAGACCATTGGCCGTGAACGTGCCGGTCGGCAGTTTGAGCCCGAACATGATGCCGGTCGACAAATCGGCTGCGAAGCCCGTGTACATCCCCGTGATCTCCACGTCGCCGAATGAGCGCGAATCGAAGGTCTGGACCATCGACGGCATTGCCGGGAAGTTGGTGTCGGTGCTGAACGCCCGGTCGACATAGGGGACGCGGATCATGACGCCCCAGTCGCGGTTGAACATGTACTGGAGGCCGACCGTGTACCAGTTGGTTACGACCTGCTTGTCGGCATTGGCGCTGGCCGGCCCCTTGCCGCTTCCGATCCAGTTCTGGTTCTGGTCGGAATGCCACCATTCCGTGAAGATGCGGCCGCCGTGATCGTCTTCCTGGGGCAGCAATCCACCGCCGACGTCGAAGACGCTGCATCCGCAGGCGCAGGCCATGGCCGGCGTCGAGGTGGCGAAGAAGACGAATGGCAGGACGAAGAGGATACAGGCAAGCAACGCGAGGCGCGTGCGAACGCGGCGGAAGCCGCGCGGCGAGGGGGTGCGAGACATGTTGGCTCCGATCGGATTTTGGGACTGCGCTGCGCGGCGATCGCGCGGGCGCATCTGCAATTGAGCTTCAAAGGGGACCGGGGTCGCGTTGGAGATCGCTCCCGTTGGTCCTGTGCGGTGATGGGCGAGGAACATCTCAGAACCGGTAGTTCAGTCCGAGACGCACCGTCTGCATCGTCAGATCCGCAGAGCCGTGCAGCGTGTTGGTGCCCCCGGCATTGTCCGATATTCCGCCGAGCGCGTTCAGCGTTGGAAACTTCGAGAACAGGTACTCGGTCTTGACACTGACGTGATCGGTCCAGGCCCATTCCCAGCCGGCGCCGGCGGTCCAGCCGATCAGGGTCGATGATGCCGTCGCTGTCCCATTCGCGGCGTTGAGCGTGTCCTGATAGGACTGCAGGTAGTTGACACGCGCAAACGCGACGCCGCCGGTCGCGTAGATTAAGTAGCGATCGGTGGCGATGCCGATGCGCGGACGGATCGTCGCCAGGCTGTCGGTCCGCAACGATTGCGTGACCGTCACCGCGTCGCCGGTGCTGAGCACGCCGTTGGGGTTGGTGAATGACGGATTGCTGCGGAAATAATCCCAGTCGCCTTCGATACCCAGGACGACGATGCTGGTCTGCAGGTTGCAGCCGCCCTGGACGCCGCCGATGAAGCCAAGGTCGTTGTCGGAGCCGATTCCGGTCGCGTTGGCCGCCAGCAGGTCGGCCGGATTGGCAAGGTGCGTTCCGGGATCAATGCCGGTCGTGAAGTCGGTTCCGCTCCCCCCGGCGCCAGCGTTGACGCCGAGATAGCAGCCCGTCCAGCTCAGGGCCGGAGTGTGGGCGACAGGCGCCTTGACCGGAAGGTCCGCAGCCGATGCGGCGTGAACGCCTTGCAGGGCCGCGAACAAGGTGATGGCGAGCGGTAGCCGCGAGCGCGTCACCCGGTTGCGCCATTGAGGATTGGAATCAGATAGGAGGAAGACGCCTCTGAGGTTGTCGAGGCTGAGTAAGTCGCGCATATGCATGCTCCGTGTATGCGGCGCAGGTCAAAGACCTGTTCCGTGGCGAACTGACCGAAGAGTTGAAAGTTTGATGTCAGACCGCTTGCGGAGGTGCGCGAGCTTGCGAGTTGGAGCCGGTGCGTGCGGGTAGGACGCCGCCAAAGAGCGGTTGCCAGATGACCTTCACTACATTGCGGCGAGGCGCTGCGAGCCCAAGCACCGGTTGCGCGCCGAGAGGCGTGGCGGCGGCCAGGAACGTGCAGCAGATCGTGCAGGTGCCGTCGTGATCGACAGGATCGTTCGTCTGGCCTGAATTACCGCCGGCGTTGCCGTGGCAAATCTGGATGTAGCCAAGGGGATCGGAAACGTTGATTGCGAAGGCGCGGCTTGCAGCAATCGGCGCGAAGATCTGCGCGACCAGCGCGATCAGCATCAACGGCAGAAATCGTTGCAAGCGCCGTCGCATCACGCGACCTCCCCCGGAGCAACCAAGTACCACTTGGCGGTTGCCAAGTCGAGTTTTGACCGCGAGCATTCTGGCGTTCAAGCCAGCTGTCGATGATGTGTTGCGCGCCAGGCACACTTTGCTCTGCGAGCCAATCACCTTCGCCGCGTGGGAATACGTTCAAGCAACGTCGCTCCCGTTGATGTCGCTAACATGCAGGAGACATTTCCGTGAACAGCAAGGCCAGTTGGAACGCGCTTCATGATCCCGGTGAGGCTATCGATGCTCGCATTCTACCCTGCTCACGCGGCAGGAGACCCGGTACGCGGTGCCACGCTGTATCAAGGCTGCGGTGATTGCCATTCCATCGAAAAGAATGACGTCGGCCCGATGCACAAGGGCGTCGTCGGCCGCGTGGCCGGTTCAGTCGCGGGTTACAATTACTCGTCGGCGCTGAAGAACTCGAAGATCGTTTGGACCGAGGAAAATCTCAACAAATGGCTGTCTGGCCCGGATGCAATGGTTCCCGGCACCAAGATGTTCTACCAGGTTCAGGATCCGAAGGATCGCGCCGACATCATCGCCTTTCTGAAGGAGAAGGCGAAATGGAGTGCCACCCGGGCGATGGATGACGGTGCGCCGCGCAGATGCTGTGCCTGCGATAAGAATTGCCGGCCCGCTGGATTCGGCGCCTACGCGCGACACCGATCGTCACGAAAATGTGCGGGCCGGCTGCGACTATTACGCGTAATGTCTGGCGTGACGGCGCGGCAATGATCGGTGGCCGATCGAGGCGGCACAGCATGACCGCTCTGAAACCACCCGGACACCGTGGATCGATTGTCACTTTTGTTCTGCTGCTCGGGCTGCAGACCCATTCAGGCGCGCTGGCGCGCGGCAGCTTTCCGCGTGACGATCTCTCGAATGCGGGTCACATCGACAGCCTTCCGCGTGACGTGCGCAACTCGGTTGTCAATATGTGCGGGACACGGCCGAATGCCGGGCACTATTTCGCGACCTATCTCGACAATGCGCGCATCATCAAGCTGCACTTCGAGTATCTCGATTGCGAGGGCGCACAGCCGGTGCACTTCCGCGACGATAGCTGCCTGCGCCAGGAATATTCGCAGTCGGGCGCGCATTATCACCTGACCCGCAGCTATTTCGGTCGTTGCGACGACTGAGCCGTTCCAAGCCGTTGTATCCCGGATGTGCGAAGCGAAATCCGGGCTACGCCGCAACTATTGCCGGGATGACGGCAGTAATGGTCTCAATCCACCACGATCTTGACGCGGTCGCGCGGCTTGACCTGGGCGTGGGCGTCCAGCCCGTTGAGCACGCGGAAGCGCTCGGTCGGGTGATCGACACCGGCCATCCGGTGCGACAGCGATTCCACGGTATCGCCGGGCTGCACGTTGATCACCTTGATGCGTAAGGGACGCGCAGCCTGGATCTCGTCGAGCGTCAGGCGGCGGAACGAGTTGACGGTCTCGCGCGCGTTGCGCTCGCTCTCGGTTGATTTCTGCTTGGTAGCGAAGATGAAGCGGTAGACGTCGCTGCCGAAGCGCAGTGCGTAGACCTTGAACTGCCACTGGTCGCCATGCGCGGCGGCGGAGGCCGCCGGGAAGCCGTTGATGGTGATGTCCTCGGTCGATGATTTGTCGACGCCTTCCATCCAGCCGGAATTGAGGTAGTCGCCGAGCGACTGCTCGGCCGGCACCCGCACCACGTCGAAGCGCATCGCCTGGCTGCCGCCCTCGCGCACGCCGATCACCGCCTGCGCGGTGTTGTCGAGGGTGAAGGTGTCGGGCGCGGTGAAGGTGAAGCCGAGCTTTGGATGCAGGAAGCGGTGGCCGCGGACGAAGCCTTCGCTGGGGTCTTCGCCATAGACGATGTTGTCGATCGCGGCGAGATAGGTCTCGCGGTCGCGCTCATCGCTCTCCGGTGAGGAGTATTGCCGCGCGATCGCCTGGGCATTGGCGATGCGCTCCGGCGTTGCCGGATGCGACGAGGTGAAGTCCTGCACGCGCGGATCGAGCGCGCTTTTGCCGATCTTGAGGGCTGCGTTGCGCTCCATCGCGGTCAGGAAGCGCGCCGCGCCATAGGGATCGAAATGCGCGCGGGCGGCAATCCCGACACCGATGCCGTCGGCCTCGAACTCCTGCTGCCGCGAGAAGCACGCCAGCGTCAGCTTGGTCTTGGCCAGCGCCAGCGCGGTCAGATCAGGATCATTGCTCATGTCGGTGACGACGCGCGTCACCACCGCGGCCTGCCGCGCCTGGTCCTCGCGCATCGCGGCGTGCTTGGCCAGCACATGCGCCATCTCGTGGCTGAGCACGGAGGACAGTTCGGAGGTGTCGCTGGCGAGCGCGATCAGGCCGCGCGTGACATAGAGCTGGCCGGTCGGCAGCGCGAAGGCGTTGACCGCGCCGGAATTGAGGATCGTGACCTTGTAGGCCTGGTCGGGACGGTCGGAGGCCGCGACCAGCCGCTCCACGGTCCTGGTGATCAGCGCCTCGAGCTTCGGGTCGTCATAGGCGCCGCCATAGGACGACAGGATGCGCTCATGCTCGCGCTCCGACGCCGGCGTCTGCGCCACCACGCGGTTCGGCTTCACCACCGGCGCGGCGGATGCGGTCGGCGAGACCTGCTCGAACCGCCCGGCATTGCCGCAGGCTGCGAGCGTCAGCGCGGCGCAGACGAGCAGCGGCGCAGCCGAAAGGCGGCGGCCCGTCATTCCCTCACGCCGTCCTGCGTGCGCAATCAAATCACAATCCATAATTGTCGAGTGAACCGGTCGGGGGCACGGTTCCCCTAGTTCCCGCCGAGCACCTCAATCTGCCCCACCCGGAGCAATACGATTCGTGGTCCACGTCGTGCTTCCACCCAGCCTCGGACCCGAATCCTTCGATTTTCGAGCGACTTGGGCGCAAGCCCAGCCGCCTCGAACGCAGGGACTATGCGCCTTGAAATAGTCGCGGCAAAGTCCTGTGTCCAGTTTCGGCCGAAATTCAGATAGGTCGTTGCCCCTGCCTGGCGCACCGACAAAACCTTGCCCTCGACCACCGCAAAGCGCCCGATCCCGGCCAGAATATCGCCCGGACTTTCGGCGTTTTTTATGACCGTGGCGCCGGCCCAGGTTCCCGTTTTGGCCTGCCGCGCCTCGGCCTCGGCTGCCATCAGCAGGCTGGCGCAGTTCCGGTCAACGATGTCGGGTGAAACCAGGGCGAGGCCCTGCCGCAGCAACTCGCCCTGCACGGGTGCCTCTGATCCCGCGAGGAAGGCGTAGGCCGCCTGGCGGCCATAGCGGTCCGGCGCGTCGTCGGTGCCGCGCAGCGTCACGTCATGGCCGACCAGCAGCGCTGAGAGCGCAGCCGTGGCCTGTGCGCGATCGGCCACTTCAATGCCGGCGAGCTTCACCTCGCGCCCGTCATCGAGCCGGAAGCTGCGCGCGTCGACGATGGCCGCGACGCGGCCCGTGCCCTGATCGTCGAAATTGCAGCCGGCGGCGCCGGCCGGCCTGGCCGCGAGCACGCCGACGGCCGACACGAGCAGCACACAGCAAAGGATCGCGCGGTGATTCCACATCCTGTCATGCTCGCACATTCCAGCCATTCCGCTGAATGGAAAAAGTCGAGCGCGTGCCCTGCGCTGCTGCTGCTTGCTGCGCTTTCCCCCATGCGGCATGATCCCGCGCGAAACAAACGGACCGGCCGCGATGAATGACGGCGCGTCCTTCAAGGGAGGCTGTTGATGAGACGAGTTCTGGCCGGCGTATTGGCCTGCGCGCTTGCGATGTCGGCGACCACGGCGCTGGCGCAGAGCAAGCCGCCGCTGAAGCTCGGCGGCATCCTCGACATGTCGAGCCTCTACGCTGACATCACCGGCTCCGGCAGCGAGACCGCGGCCAAGATGGCGGTGGAGGATTTCGGCGGCGAGGTGCTCGGCCGCAAGATCGAGATCGTGGTTGCCGATCATCTCAACAAGGCCGATCTCGCCGCCAACATCGCGCGTGACATGCTCGACAACCAGGGCGTCGAGATGATCTTCGACGTCGCGGCGTCGGCAACCGCGCTTGCCGCGGGCGAGATTGCCAAGGCGCGGGGCAAGATCATCATCTTCAACGGCCCGGGCTCGATTCGCCTCTCCAACGAGGCCTGCGGCCCCTATACCGTGCATTATGTGTTCGACACCTACGCGCAGGCTAACGTTACGGGGCTGGCAGCGGTGAAGGCTGGCCTCGATACCTGGTTCTTCCTGACCGCAGATTATGCTTTCGGCCAGGATTTGGAAAAAGACACCACCAACGTCGTGCTGAAGTCGGGCGGCAAGGTGCTCGGCAGCGTGCGGCATCCGCTCAACACCTCGGACTTCTCGTCCTTCCTGCTGCAGGCGCAGGCCTCCAAGGCCAAGGTGATTGGGCTGGCCAATGCCGGCGGCGACACCATCAATGCGATCAAGCAGGCGGCGGAATTCGGCATCGCCAAGGGCGGCCAGAAGCTGTCGCCGCTGCTCGCCTTCGTGACCGATATCGACAGCGTCGGGCTCGAGACCGCGCAGGGCCTGTTGCTCGCCGAAGCGTTCTATTGGGATCTCAACGACGACACCCGTGCGTTCTCGAAGCGCTTCATGGAGCGCGTGAAGCGCATGCCGACCTCGGCGCAGGCCGGCGTCTATTCGTCCGTGCTGCATTATTTGCAGGCGGTGAAGGCCGCAGGCACCACCGACTCGGCTGCCGTCATGAAGGTGATGAAGGAGACCCCGATCAACGACATGTTCGCCAAGAACGGCCGGATTCGTGAAGACGGCCGCATGGTGCACGACATGTATCTGTTCGAGGTCAAGAAGCCGTCGGAAAGCAAGGGCCGCTGGGACGACTACAAGCTCCTTGCGACCGTGCCGGGTGAGGAGGCCTTCCAGCCGCTGGCCGCCTCGCGCTGCCCGCTGGTGAAGAAGTGACGCGAAGCGTCATCCCGGGGCGATGCAACGCATCGAACCCGGGATCTCGAGATTCCGAGTCTGGTCCTTCGGACCATCCCGGAATGACGCCGTAACAACCAACAACAACGAAAGGCAAGCGCCATGAGCGACAATCAGATGGTCCTGCAATCCCTCGAGCACGGCCTGCTCACCATCACGATGAACCGGCCGGAGCGGCGCAATGCGCTCAATCCCGACATGACGCGCGGGCTGGTCGAGGCGGCGCGGCGTGCGCAGGACGACACCGAGGTGCGCGCGGTGCTGATCCGCGGCGCCGGCGGCACGTTCTGCGTCGGGGGCGACGTCAAGTCGATGGCGGAGGGGCGTGCGCCGCTGCCGTTCGAGGCCAAGATGGCGAATTTGCGCAAGGGCATGGAGGTCTCGCGCATCCTGCACACGATGCCGAAGCCCGTGGTGGCGCAGCTCGACGGCGCGGCGGCCGGCGCCGGGCTCTCGATTGCGCTGTCCTGCGATCTCCGCGTCGCGAGCGCCTCCTGCAAGATCACGACCGCTTTCGCCAAGGTCGGCTTCTCCGGCGACTACGGCGGCACCTATTTCCTGACCAAGATGCTCGGCAGCGCCAAGGCACGCGAGCTCTATCTGATGTCGCCGGTGCTGTCGGCGCAGGAGGCCTACAATCTCGGCATGGTCTCCAAGGTGGTGCCCGATGCCGATGTCGAGGCGGAGACGCTCGAGCTGGCGCGCTCGCTGGCGCAGGGACCGTCGGTGACGCTCGGCTACATCAAGCGCAACATCAACAACGCCGAGACCATGACCTTGGAAGCCTGCTTCGACGGCGAGGCGATCCACCACACCCGCACCGGCGAGACCACCGACCACAAGGAAGCGGCGAAGGCGTTCGTCGAGAAGCGCAAGCCGACCTTCCAGGGGCAGTAGGCGATGGCCGATTACATCCGGCTGCGGCAGATCTGCCTGGTGGCGCCGCAGCTTGCGCCCGTGATCTCGGACATCTCCGCGATCATGGGCCTCGATGTCTGTTACCGCGACGGCAACGTCGCCAAATACGGTCTCGAGAACGCGCTGCTGCCGGTCGATACCATTTTGCTGGAAGTCGTCGCGCCGTTCCAGCGCGGACCGGGCACCGCGGCCGGCCGCTTCATCGAGAAGACCGGCGGCCGCGGCGGCTATATGGCGATCTTCTGTTGCGAGGATCCCGACGCGCGAGGCGCGAAGGCCAACGCCATGGGCGTGCGCACCGCGAATGTGATCACGCATGCGCCCTATCATGGTGTGCAGTTGCACCCGCGCGACTGCCGCGCCGCCTTCATCGAGCTCAACCACACCGACGGCAGCGATGACATTTTGGGTCCCTATCCGCCCGCCGGCCCGGACTGGCAGAAATCGATCCGCAAGGACACGACGCTCGCGCTGACCGAGGTCGAGATGCAGAGCCCCGAGCCTTTGGCGCTCGCTGAACATTGGGGCAAGATCCTCGGCGTCGCCGCCGATGGCGCCACCGTGACGCTGCCGAACAGCACCTTCCGCTTCGTCAAAGGCGACGCCGAGATCATGAGCGGGCTGACGTTTGATGTCGCCGACAAGGCCAAGGTGCTGGATGCGGCGAGGGTGAGGGGGTGCGCGGTGTCCGAGGATGCATTCTTCCTCTGCGGCGTTACGTTCCGTCTGGCGGCGTAACTTCGCGACCCGTTGGCTCCATCCAGACTACGCACGTCTTTACCCGTCATCCTGAGGAGCGCGCTCTTGCGCGCGTCTCGAAGGATCGACGGCCCGGCTGGTGGCCGATTCATCCTTCGAGACGCGCGTTCCGCGCTCCTCAGGATGACGGGTTGAGAGAGATTGAGCTTGCTGCGGCGATCCAATATCGTCGGCCACAATAACAACAAACGGAACGCCCGCATGCCGCATCCGCTCGATTCCTTCTTCGCACCCGCAAGCATTGCGCTGATCGGCGCCTCGCGCGATCATGAGAAGATTCCGGGGCGGCTGTTGTCGATGCTCCGCAAGAACGAGTTCCCCGGACAACTCTATCCGATCAATCCGAACTACGACGAGATCGACGGCCTGAAATGCTTCAGGTCGATCGCCGAGGTCGGTGCGCGGATTGATCTCGCTGTGATCGTGATTCCGGCGCGTGCCGTGCTGGCGGCGCTGGAGCAGTGCGCCACGGTCGGCGTCAAGAACGCGGTCATCATTTCGTCCGGATTTGCCGAGGAGGGCGGCGACAGCGCGGCGATGCAGGATGCGATCGCCGCACTGGCGCAGCGGACCGGGATGCGGATCTCCGGTCCGAACGCGGAGGGATTTTACAGCGAGGTGCAGAAGGTCGCGGCCACCTTCAGTCCGACCGTCGACGTCAAGCCGGGGCACGTGCCCCTCGTCGCAACCAAGCGGCGGGTCGGCATTGTCGCGCAGAGCGGCGGCATCGGCTTTGCCATCAAGCATCGCGCCAAGGCGATCGGCGTTGCGATCAGCTACGTCGTCAGCGCCGGCAATGAGAGCGATCTCGGCGCCGGCGAATTCCTCGACTACATGGTGCAGGATGCATCGACCGACGTGATCCTGCTGTTCATCGAGGGCATCAGGGACGTCGACAAATTCCTCGCCGCGGCGAAGCGCGCGGCGGAAATGAAAAAGCCCGTGATCGTGACCAAGGTCGGCCGCTCCGGCGCCGGCCAGCGCGCCGCGGCCTCGCACACCGCGAGCATGGCCGGCTGGTCGGCGGCCTATGACGCGGTGTTCGCCAAATACGGCTTCATCGTCTCCAACGATCTCGACGAGGCCGTCACGATCGCAGCAGTGCTTGCCAGCAATCCGCTGCCGAAGGGCGACCGCGTCGCGGTGCTGACCGTCTCCGGTGGCGCCGGCATCTGGGGCGCCGATACCGTCTCGATGCAGGGCCTGCGCGTGCCCGAGCTCTCGGTCGCTGTCCAGGATCAGATCAAGCGGTGGATGCCGTCCTATGGCGCGGCGGGCAATCCGGTCGACGTGACCGCGCAGGGCGTCTCGAGCGGCGGGTTGCAGAAGAGCATCGAGCTGTTCGATGCGTCTGATGAAGTCGATGCAACCCTGGTCGTGCTGTCGCTGTCGAGCGAGACGCGGATGTGGTTCAAGGAGGCCGAGCTGAAGCCGCTGATCGCGGCGCAGAACAAGCCGGTCGTGTTCTATTCCTACACGCTGCCCTCGCAATTCGCGCGGCAGGAGCTGGCGAAGTCGGGCGTGGTGGTGCTGTCGGGGCTCACTTATGTCGGTGTCGCGATGCGGCGGCTGGCCGAGTATGCGAAATTTCAGCTGGCGCCAGAGGCGACCATATCGGTGCAATCGCCAGATCTCTCCGCGCATCTCGCGGCGAAGACGCTGTCCGAATTCGACAGCAAGTCGCTGCTGCGCGATGCCGGCATTGCGGTGCCGGACGAGGCGCTGGTGACCGAGCGCGACGGCCTCGACACCGCAATCGCGCGCGCGGGTTTTCCGCTGGTGATGAAGATCCAGTCGCGTGATATTCCGCACAAGAGCGAGGTCGGCGGCGTCCGCCTCAACATCACGGCCAAGGGCGAGGCGTTCACGGCCTATCGCGACATCCTGGAGCGGGTGCAGCAGCATCGCCCGCAGGCCGCGATCCAGGGCGTGCTGGTCGGGCCGATGGCGAAGAAAGGCGTTGAGATCATCATCGGCACGCTTCTCGATGCGACCTTCGGGCCAATGGTGATGGTCGGCCTCGGCGGCATCACCACCGAGCTGTTCAAGGACGTGGTCTACCGTCCCGCCCCCGTGAGCGCGGCGGAGGCGACCGCGATGCTGGAGGCGCTGAAAGCCGCACCGCTGTTGCAAGGTTTTCGCGGCGCACCGAAGGCTGACGTCGCGGCGTTGTCGCAATTGGTGTCGGAAATTTCAGTGCTCGCGGCGCGATGCGCGAACGCAATCGCCGAGATCGAGGTCAATCCGGTGCTGGTGCATCCGGAGGGGCAGGGCGTGACGATCGTCGATGCGCTGGTGGTGCGGAAGGTCTAGAGCGCTCCCTCCCCATCGTCGTCCCGGCGTAGGCCGGGACCCATAACCACCGAACGTGGTTGGAGAAGCAAGGTAACTCCGCTTGTGCCCCTTCCGCCGGCCGCGGCGAATGGGTCCCGGCCTGCGCCCTAGGGCATGCACAAATCTCTAAGGCTCCATCCTACGGCGACGGCGTGGAAGTGTTCGAGGCCGGTTTTGAAGGTGATGGGGCCTGGTGGCTTGGACGATGGGTAGCCGTCCCAGCCGC
>Ga0153933_1000126_pt1 | contig 40779 bp, 39 predicted proteins | sample TSNJ017MetaG_FD_102275 | JGI IMG/M metagenome (GOLD analysis project Ga0153933, IMG submission 102275) | Attine ant fungus gardens microbial communities from New Jersey, USA - TSNJ017 MetaG | ecosystem: Host-associated > Fungi > Mycelium > Unclassified | place: USA: New Jersey, Wharton State...
ACTAAGCGCCGAACTTTGACCCCTATCGGCTTCCAACATTGACCCCGTAGGTGATGAACAATCCGGTGATGGGTCAAGGGTTTCGTCGGTATTGCCTGGGGTCAACCTTCGGCGCCGATAGGGAGTCAAAACGTGCGCCGAATAACAACTGTCCTTTCGGTAGTCAGAACGGCGAAGTCAGCCAGGATGCTTTAGCTGTTCAGGAGGTCGCCATCGGGCCGCCCTACTCTACCAGTCAATCGAGATGGGCTACTAACGCTGATGTCCGAGTCCGATTCCAAGGACCAGTGCCTTTTGGCGGAGTGCACCAATACTGCGCTTCGTCAATTTGGATATCTCCGTAACCGGCGTGCGTGCTTTTGAGTGGGCTTTGAGCTCCTTGATGTCTGTCTTCGTCCACTCGCGCCGCTTCGCGGCATTCTTGGTTGCCTTCTTCACAACGATTGCTCCTTTTGGATTGGAGCGATTTGTTATCACAAGTTTCCCGTAGCGGCGAGCTGTCCTGAGTGGATCACAGGAATTCGCGCAGCCGTGCCAACTCAACGACATGCTCATGTGATAAAACTTCGCTCACCAAAGGCGGCAGTGGCGTGCAGTGGATTTCGTATAGATGGCGCGGTGATAAGGGCTTTGCCGTGAATTCTCGTATGCAGTCATCTAGCGTGCCATCGACGACCGTGTATGGGCCTGAACCGGCAGCGCAACGCTCATTGTTGAGCGAGGGCCACTTGCGAAGAGTTGCTGGCGCTTGGAAATTGATCTGGACGTCGTCGCTATTCATTTTAGCCTGCCCCGTAAAATGGCCTGCCTCAGTTGGCGGTCTCTGTCACCCGGCCCTTACCTCCGCACACCTTGCACTTTGGCGGGTAAATTCTCCGGCCGTCACGTAGCTGCTGCTCAATCGGCTCAAGACCTGATCCGCCGCATGCGAGACACTTCCTCTCGGAGACTTTCAATCTAGGCTGTTTCGTTGCTTTCGAGACCATGCGCGCGCCAGTGATTAGATGCGACGCGCAACAGTGTCCGGTTTCGTCTCGATCAACAACAATGGACGCGAATTAACGTTGATAGCTCCGTAGTTTTGCGGGCAGCGCCGTGCATGCTCGGGACAAGTCCGCTTTGCTCCTGAACTCGGACAACTTTCGGTCGGCACGTCTCGAATGGGCGAACAGCGGAAGTGGCTGGTTGCGCCAACGCCTCGCCGTGTGCGCACGGACAAGGCTAGAATGAAGCTGCAGCGGCGGCGAGAATTGCTGCGAGGCGGCGTGTAGTCATTCAATGCACGCTCGCAGCGCGGGCTATTTTGCCGTTAGTGCAAGGCTCCTGAAATCCACGTCCGATGCCGCGGCAAGATAGGTGAAGGCCGACCACACTGCGACCGCCTGGTCGAGCTGCTTTGGATCGATCTTGTCGAGCGTGTCGTCCGCGGTGTGATGAGTGTCAAAATAATCGAGCCCGTCTTGGCGCAGTGATACCGCCGGCACGCCGGCTTTCTGTAGTTCACGGATGTCGTCCCCGCCACCGAGGGCCGGCCGGCGATCGACGTTAGCGCCGAGTGGCGCAATGATCCGCGCTAGCGTGTGGCCAAAATCACTGTCGGCGGCGGCGCCTGGAAGCTGAACGGAATAGACATTCCGCGCACCGAAATCTGCTTCGCCGGCCACCACGATCTTACCGGTTTCCCCTTCGTGAGCCTGGGCATAGGCGGCGCCGCTGAAATTCATCTCCTCGGCGCCGAACAACACGACACGGATCGTGCGCCTGGGTCGCGGCGGCAGGCCAGAGATCAACCGGGCGGCGCCGAAGGCGATGGCGACGCCGGCGCCGTCATCGGTGGCGCCCGTGCCGAGATCCCAGGAATCGAGATGTCCACCGATCAGAACGACCTCATACGGACGCTCGGTACCCTCGACCTCGCCGACGACGTTCCAGGACGGCGCGTTCTCTTGAATCGTCGGTGTCAGCAGAAGCCGAATCCGTACCGGACCAAGCGCCGCCAACCGCTCGAGTTGATCGGCGTCGGGAATGGCAAGCGCCGCTGCCGGAATCCGCGGCGCGCCGTCCGCGTAATTGAGGGCCCCGGTATGGGGCAGACGATGGCTGCCTGTGCCAAGCGAGCGCAGCAGATAGGCAACGGCGCCGCGCCTTGCAGCTTCGGAAGCACCGTAACGCCGGATCGGGTTAGCGGCGCCATAGCCGCTGCCGTCCTGCGCCCGCACCATGCGTTGTGTCACCACGGCGATTTTGCCGCTGAGCGATCCCGGAGCAGCCGCAAGCAGATCGTCATAGGTCCGGAACAGCACGATCTCGGCCTCGATGCCGTTCGCATCCGTCGCGACCGAGCCACCCAATGCGGTCACAGCGAGATGCTGCGGCGCTGAACCGACGATGTCAGCGCTCTCGGCGCCGCGGATCCAGGCCGGGAAGCTAAATGGCTCGGAGTGCACGTTCTCGAAGCCCGCGGCTTTCAGCCTGGCCTCGGCCCATGCCACCGCCCGCCGATGGGCTTCGGTGCCGGCCAGACGCGGCCCGATCTCGGTGGTCAGCGATTCCACAAAATCGAAGGCGGCGGGATCGTTGAGCGCCTTCTGTCCGAGGCTCGATGCGGTGGCGGCCAACGATTCCGAAGGCAGCGCGTCGGTGGCTCTCATTGTTGCTCCAGCGGTTGCCGCGACGGCGACCGCCACGACGAGAATGCGCAAAATCCTGCCCATCGAAACTGCTCCTTCGCCTATTTCTTAAGATCTAAATTGCTCCGCACAAAACGCGATAGTCAAGATCCGGTTTGGATCATTCGCAGTTCCGTCCGTTTGTTCTTCTCCTCAAGGCTGACATCTTGCGGCGTGATCGACACTTCCGTTCTCGGCTCGAGAAGCAGACATGCCTGCCCTGGCAATCCAGATCAAAAGCAAGAAGCGAAAGATTGGGCCCCGTGCGCTAGGCAACCGCTCAATTCTCGCGGCGCCGTTTGAAGACAGCACGAGAACGCGACTAAATGATATCAAGCAGCGCGAACAATTTCGCCCGATTGCGCCTGTTTGTCTGGAAAAAGACGCCGCTAGATGGTTCAGCTGTGATTGGGCGAGCCCTTTTATGCTCTATACACAACGAGCCACAACGGATGCGCTGGCTGCCGTCACCCACGTTAACGGAACCGCCCGCATTCAGACGGTTTCAGCTGCCACCAACCAGCGACTTTATGAGCTGCTTAGTGCATTCAAGATCCGTACCGGCTACGGCGTCCTGTGCAATACTTCCCTGAATTTCAACGGCAGAGGTTTCATAAATAAGATCGACGACCTCTCGACTTATGCCATGGACCGCAATCTGGATGGCTTCGTAGTTGAGGGCAACGCGCATCTTTTGAAGTCGTCTACATATTATCAAACCTATCTGAAAAGCACCGGAATGATGACTCCAACTCGCCTGAAGGGCCACGCCTAGCAGGGATGCAGGTCATAAGCTTGACGTGGCGCTGCTCTGCCTAACTTGATCGGGACTGATCAGGTTTTGTTAGAAACCTTTATCAGTGCCGCGATCGACTGCAGCCCCCGCATACTCGCGATGGGACTCAACCTCAGTCAGGCAAATCAGCAACAAAATTGCTCCAGTTTCGCTGGACTTCCGAGCTGAACGGAGCGTCCCTGTCGGGGTCGGAAGCAGATCGCTGCTTCCCGGACCCTGACCCCGCGGGCAGCCAGCCTTAGCGGGTTGAGGTGGTGCGACGGATGGCGTCGCCTACCCCGGAGGTCCAAATGACGCGAACTGCAAAGTCCAGATCGAACGTAAAGCCAGCAAAAGCTCCGAAATCCACGGCTAGGAAGGGTACACCGCAAGCATCGAACTCCGGCCGCAATGCAACAAAGCATGCCCGGGTCCTTGGCATGCTGCAGTCTAAACGCGGCGCCACTCTCGCAGCGATGGCGCAGGCTACCGGCTGGCTGCCGCATTCGGTCCGTGGCTTTCTCGCGGGCGTCGTCAAGAAGAAGCTCGAACTGAACCTCGTATCCGAGAAAACCAAGTTCGGACGCCTCTATCGGGTTCTGGCGGCAAAGCCACGCCTTTCAAGCCCCCCTACGGCGGCGACCGAGCCCGTCCATGCGTAAGTCGACCAAAAAGAGCAGCGCACCTCAAGCGACCTCAATCGAAGATCGGATCGCGCATCTGCGCGATCTCGATCTGGGTGGGTTGCGGACATGCTGGCACAACGAGTTTGGCCGGACCGCCCCCAAGCACCTGACCCGGTATCTGCTCTTTAGAATCCTTGCCTATAAGGTACAGGCCAATCGTCTCGGTGATCTCGACGTCGCTACCCTAAAGGTCTTGGAGCGGGCTGCCGGCAGCGATGGGCGAACTCCCGTTGTTGCCAGAAGTCTCGTGACGTTGGACCAGAGGCGCTTCGTCCCGCCGCCAGGCACGGTGCTCGTCCGCGAATGGGACCGCAAGTCCCACCGGGTGATGGTCATGCCGGATGGCTTTGCCTGGAACGGCAAAACCTTCGACAGCCTCTCCAAGATCGCCTTTGAGATCACGGGAACGAAGTGGAATGGTCCCCGCTTCTTCGGTCTGCGGGATCGGCCGCCCGAGACCGGCACGGGAGTATCCGAATGAAGGCGGGACCCACTCACAAGGTGAGGTGTGCGATCTACACGCGGGTGTCGACGGATCAAGGCCTCGATCAGGATTTCAATTCCCTGGATGCGCAGTATGAGGCTTCGTCGGCCTATATCAAAAGCCAGGCCCATGCGGGCTGGACGTTGATCCGCTCCAGGTATGACGATGGAGGCTATTCTGGAGGATCAACCGATCGGCCCAACCTGCAGCGCCTTCTGAACGATGTTAGATCCCACAAGATCGATGTCATCGTGGTCTATAAAGTCGATCGGCTCACCAGGTCGCTTGCCGACTTCGCCAAGTTGGTCGAACTGTTCGACGCCAGTGGCGTCTCATTTGTCTCAGTCACCCAGCAGTTCAACACGACGACCTCAATGGGACGCCTGACCCTCAACGTTCTCCTGTCGTTCGCCCAGTTCGAACGGGAGGTCACCTCCGAACGTATCCGGGACAAGATCGCGGCCTCGAAGAGGAAAGGCCTGTGGGTGGGCGGTCCCCTCCCCCTCGGTTACGAACTCAAGGACGGAAAGATCCTGGTTTTGGACGAGGAGGCCGAGCGAGTGCGGTTGATTTTCCGTCGATATCTGGAGGTCAGCGGCATAAACGAACTCGTGCGCGATCTGAAAGCCAGAAATATCTGTACCAAAGCGAAGACGTTCAGCACCGGTAGAACACGGGGCGGCATTCCCTTCGGGAGGGGGACGCTCTCTTACCTACTTCGCAACCACTTCTTTATTGGCGAAGTCAAATATAAAGGCGAGATTCTGCCAGGAGAACAACCGCCGATCATGGAAAGGAACTTGTTCGAAGCTGTGCAGCAGAAGCTATCCGCTCATCAATCGCACACAAACACGACCAGACTAAAAACTGATCACCTCCTCAAGGACCTCCTGTTCGACGATGCTGGTCATCGCATGATCGCAACCCATGCTACCAAGGCTGGCGTGCGCTACCGCTATTACGTCTCACAACCCAGCCTCCACGGCGAGGCGCGGACGGCCAGGCTTGGGGCGGTTTCCCGAGTACCGGCGCCCGAGATCGAACAAGCCATTGTCTCGGCTCTCCAGGAACAACGCTCAAAGCAGAACACGCCCCGCGACCAAAACGGTCCAACTCAATTTGATCATCAGATGCTCACAGCCCTTCTCTCACGCGTGGAGGTAAATAAGAACCGGCTCACAGTTACACTGAAGCCTACCGATGAATCGACCGAGCATGAGGTGCTGTCGATCGCTTGGCAAAAGCCGCCCTTCAGACGCTTCCGGGATGTCCTCCTTCCGCACGGGACTAACCGAGAATCTATCCGTCCCGACCGCGCTGAACGACGCGCTCGCCTTGTCGCTGCAATCGCGCGCGGTCGCCGCTGGCTCGACGAGATAGTCGTTGGCACAATCGTCAACGCCGAGGAAGTGGCAAAGCGAGAGCGATGCACAGTGCGCCAGGTCAATCTGACCCTCTCGCTTGCGTTCCTCGCGCCTCAGCTCGTCAAGGCGGCCGTCGAAGGACGTCTCCCTCGCGGCATCAACATCGAGCGCCTGAGGGATCCCGAGCCAAGCTGGGCCGCGCAACTGCAGGACTTAGGATTGATTACGACGTAACGTTGCGCTCCAAACCGCACCCGCTTTATCCGCCAGCTCATTGCACTTAGATATTTGTGCCTTTGACGGCTGGGTCCTTGGCTTTCCCAACGTTGGCCTGAGGAACGGGCTTTCCTCGGTCGGAGACGGCGCCGCACAAAGCGCCCCAGAGGCCAGAAACAGCTTCCGGAGACGGACACGACACTGCCAATAGACGCTGCGAGTGGCCGAAAATGCGGCCTTTTCTCTCGAGAGGTTCAATACCCAAGTTTCGGAGGACTGGGTGGTGGGCGCACCAGGGCTCGAACCTGGGACCCGCTGATTAAGAGTCAGCTGCTCTACCAACTGAGCTATGCGCCCGGAACCGTTCCGGAAATGACCCTCGCGAGAGGGCCGTCGTTTAGCAAAGCGATTCCGGTATGTCCAGCAATCGAGGGCAAGTTTTCCCATCTTTTGGCGGCGCCCTCGCCAAATCAAAAGCCGCCGGATTCCGGCGGCTTTTCCATGGGTTAACGAAGGCGTCAGAACCAGCCCTCAGAGCCGGCCAGAGCGCTCCTGATCCGGTCCGCCGTCGTGGTCGAAATGTTCATGGTCGCGGCCGCCATGCTCCCAGCGGTCCATGCCGCGCTCGAGGCGGTGCCGGCGCCAGCCTTCGGCGCCGAAGCCACGCCCTTCCATGTGGGTCAGCATGGTCAGCCGCCGCTTCTGGTTGTCGTCGAGCGTCTTGTAGAGCGGATCGGCGGCATCGGCGATCTTCTTCAGCGCAGCCGCGGTCGCGCTCATATTCTCGGCGCGCTCGCGCAAGCGGGCGACCGGATCCTCCGGCTTCTGCGCATTGTCGGCGTCAGGCTTGTCGGCAGCGGCCTTGTCGGCGGCCATCCGCGCATTGGCGCGATCGATCCGCTGCTTGGCGAAGTCGCGCACCGCGGCCTCGACCGGCGGCCACAGCTTCTCCTGATCCGCCGTCAGTTTCAGCCCGGCATGGACGGCGGCGATGCGCGCGTCGAGGAAGGCGGCCCGATCCTCGGGGCTCATCCGCATCTGACCGTGGAACCATGGTTGATGCTGCGCATAAACCACGGTCGAACCTGCAATCGTGAGCGCCGCAACACCGGCGAGCAGAACTTTCTTCATACGAACCTCCTTTGAAGGTTGCTTGAAGATGATGCGCCTCACCTCGGCCTTCAACTTACCGATTGGTCAGAGAGAGCTCTCTTACCAAGATGTAATCCGCGCCGAAACAACTGGAAACGAAGCTGTTTGCGCATGACGTCGCCGTGCGGATCACGCGCTAGATCATTCCCAATAGTCGCGGCAGCCACAGCGAGATTTCCGGCACGTAGGTGATCAGACCGAGGAACGCCAGCATCGCGCACAGCCACGGCAACACCGAGATCGTGATCTCGCTGATGCCCATCTTGGCGATACTGCTCGCGATGTAGAGATTGAGCCCGACCGGCGGGTGGCACAGTCCGACCTCGGTGTTGACGATCATCAGGATGCCGAGATGCACCGGATGGATGCCGAGCTTGGTCGCCAGCGGAAACAGGATCGGCGCCATGATCAGGAGGATCGACGACGGATCCATGACGTTGCCGGCCAGCAGCAGGATGACGTTGACGACCAGCAGGAACATCCACACCGAGAAGTTTTTGTCGATGATCCAGGCCGCCATCTCCTGCGGGATCTGCTCGTGCGTCATCAGGAACGAGAACAGCACCGCATTGGTGATGATGTAGAGCAGCATCGAGCTCATGCTCGCCGCCTGCAACAGCACCTTCGGCACCTCGGTGAGCTTCAGCTCCTTGTAGACGAACACCGTGATGAAGAAGGCATAGGTGGCGGCGACCGCGGCGGCTTCCGTCGGCGTGAAGATGCCGCCATAAATGCCGCCGAGCACGATCGCGATCAGCGAGAGGCCCCAGATGCTCTCGCGGAACGCCCTGAACTGCTGGGCTAAGGTCGCCTTCGGCATCTTCGGATAGCCGTTGCGCTTGGCGACGAAGAAGGTCACCGCAGCCAGCATCAGCGCCAGCAGCACGCCCGGCACGATGCCGGCCATGAACAGCGCGCCAATCGAGGTGTTGGTGGAGACGCCGTAGAGCACCAGGATGATCGAGGGCGGCACCAGGATGCCGAGCGCACCGGAGGTCGAGATCACGCCGACGCCGAACCGCTTCGGATAGCCGTGATCGACCATCGCCGGCATCATGATCGAGCCGATCGCGACCACGGTGGCGACGCTCGAGCCCGAGATCGCCGCGAACATCGCGCAGGCCGCGACGCCGGCCAGGCCCAGGCCGCCGGGCAGATGCCCGACCAGCGACGTCGTGAACGCGATCATCCGCCGCGCCACGCCTCCCCGGGTCAGGAAGGTGCCGGCCAGGATGAAGAACGGGATCGCCATGATGCCGAAATTGTCGAGGCCCGAAAACAGCTTCAGGCCGACGCTCTCGATCGGCACCTCCGTCATGGTGAACAGGAAGGTGAGCACTGTCAGGCCGAGTGAGATCGAGATCGGCATGCCCGTCAGCATCAGGGCAAACAGCAGTCCGAAAATCAGGGCTGCGCTCATCACGCTTCTCCAAGCGCGATCGGCGCGGTCTTGCTGGTCTCGATGCCGTCGACATGGGAGGCGTCATGATGCGGCAGCTCGCCGGTGCCCCAGAAGTGCCAGCACACCTGCAGGAAGCGGAAGCACATCAGATAGGAGCCGAGCGGGATGCAGGCATAGACGATCCAGCTCGGGATCTCCATGTCGGGCGAGACCTGGTCGGTGTGCATCAGCTCGAAGACGAATTTGGCGCCCATGGTGCCGACGATCGCGGTGAACAGCGCGCCGCCGAACAGGCTGAACATGATAGTGACCTTGCGCCAGCGATCGTTCAGGCGGTTGATCAGAACGTCGACGCCGACATGGATGCCGGTGCGCACGCCATAGGCGGCGCCGAACTTCGCCATCCAGATGAACATGTAGATGCAGAGTTCCTGCGACCAGGTGAGGTTGATGCCGAACAGGTACGGATAGAGCACCGGCACATCGACCAGGAAGCGGTGCAGGACGGTGATGAAGGTCAGCAGTGTCGCGGCGCCCATCAGGCTCGCGATGATGATTTCCTCAAGCCTGTCGAGAATTCGTAGGAACATCGATCTCCCCCGTCGTGGCCCTGCCCGCGGCCGCTGCGTTCGATTCACCTCTCCCCGCTTGCGGGGAGAGGTCGAAATTCAAGCAGAGCTTGAATTTCGGGTGAGGGGGAGTAGCCGCGAACACATCAGCTGCTATCTGCACGGCGAGAGCCCCTCACCCCACCCTCTCCCCGTAAGAACGGGGCGAGGGAGCTCTTCTGCCATCGCTTCTCAGTTCATCGGGCCGCGGCCGGTTTCCTTCAGGAATTCGTCGATCAGGGGCTGGCCGACGCGCGAGGCGACGTCCTTGTAGACCGGCATCATCGCCTTGCGCATCGCCTCGTCCTGCTCAGGCGTCAGCGAGATGATCTCGGTCTTGCCGGCCTTCTTGATCGCTTCGAGCGCGTCGTCGTTCTCCTTGGCCGACTGGCTGTTGCCGTACTCGGTGGCTTCCTTCATCGCCTTGGACAATTCGTCGCGGATGTCGGCCGGCAGGCCGTCCCAGAACTTCTTGTTCACGACCACGACGTAGCCGATATAGCCGTGGTTGGTGACGGTGGCGTATTTCTGCACCTCATGCATTTTCTGGGTGTAGATGTTCGACCAGGTGTTCTCCTGGCCGTCGACGACGCCGGTCTGCAGCGCCTGGTAAACGTCGGAGAACGCCATCACCTGCGGGATCGCGCCGAGCGCGCGGAACTGGGCCTCGAGCACCTTGGACGACTGGATGCGGAATTTCAGCCCCTTGTAGTCGGACGGCGCGACCAGCTTCTTGTTGGCGCTCATCTGCTTGAAGCCGTTGTCCCAATAGGCGAGACCGGTCATGCCCTTGGAGTCCAGCTTCTGGAGCAGCTTGGCGCCGAGCGGGCCGTCGGTCACCTTGCGCAGCGACTTCAGGTCGGGGAGGATGTAGGGCAGATCGAAGACCTCGAACTCCTTGATGCCGATCGGGCCGAACTTCGAGTTCGACGGCGCCAGCATCTGCACAGCACCGAGTTGCAGCGCCTCGAGCTCTTCCTTGTCCTTGTACAGCGTCGAGTTCGGATAGACCTCGACCTTGACCTTGCCGCCCGTGTACTTCTCGGCGAGCTCCTTGAACTTGTCGGCCGCCTTGCCCTTCGGGGTGTCGGACGCCACCACGTGGCTGAACTTGATCACGATCGGCGACTGCGCCGAAGCCGGTCCCACGAAGGTCAGCGCCGCGATCGACGCTGCAGCCAGAATGAATTTACGCATGTTTCCTCCCGCGTCATTGCAGGGCGCGAATTGCCGCCCCGGAACTTCCGGCCGCACCATTACAGACAAGCCGCAGCGAATGCCATTGCCCCTTTAGCAGGGTCCAATGCAGGCAATTGCTGCAATGCAAAATGCGCCGTAACGGTATCCCCTGCGGCTCTCGCGACCGTTCGATGACACCGCCGCACGCTGTGCCCGATGCAGCCGATAAGGTCAATGCGAGGTTCGGCAATGGCGGGTTCGCCGGGCGCGAATGCTTGCCGCTGTCGGCGATGGACAGCCGTGACACTTTCGGATGTGTCACATGCCGCCGCGGCGCAGATCCGTTTCGATGGCGCGCAGGTGATCCAGCATCAGGCGGCCGGTTGCCGACAGATGCACGGCATCGCGGACGACGATCTTCAACTCGCGCCGGCCCCATTCGTCGCGCAGCGGGATGGCAGCTAGCCCCATGCCGGCGCCGACCACCTCGAAGGCGCGGTCGGGAATCAGGCCGAGGCCCATATTGGCCTGCACCATGCGGCACACCGCGTCGAAGCCGGGTACGTTGATGCGCAGCCGCATCGCCTTGCCTGCCTGGGTCGCCGCATATTGCGAGCGCAGGTAGATCGAGCTCGCGGTATGCAGGCCGATGTGATCGAAGTCGAGCGTCTCGGTGAAGGCGAGACGCTCGCTGCCGGCGAGCGGATGATCCGATCGCATCACCACGACCAGATTGTCGGTGCGATAGGGGAAGGCTTCGAGCGCGCGGCTGTCGGCCTCGCCCGAGCAGATGCCGATCTCGGCCGCGATCTTCTCGACATTGAGCAGGGTGACGCGGGCCTGATGCAGCAGCGCCTCGCCGGCCGGCGTCAGCGCCATGCCTTTCGCCAGCCGCTTGAACAGCGTGACGCCGAAGGCGAGCTCGAAATCGTTCATGCGTTTCGACACCGCCGACGCCGCGATGCCCTCGCGCTGCGCGGCGCGGGTCAGGTTCTGCTCGTCGCAGATCGCGATGAACAGGCGAAGCGTGGTGAGGTCGACACGGCGCGTGAGCGCGGTTTCCGACGGCGTGGCGGCGCGGGAAGGATCGACGGAGGCAAGCGGCATCGGCGGCGTCCTTGTGGGCGGGACGCCGCAAGGGTAGTACCGGAACCGACGCGGAAAATCCCAAACCGAAGCCGCAAGAGGCGAGGTGTTGGGACAGGATTCCAATAGGCCGTTACGAGAGCAGCTTCTGTTCTAATCGCCCTGTCCGTCACCCTGAGGAGGCCGCGTAGCGGCCGTCTTGAAGGGTCGACGGCCCGGCTCTCTCCATCAAACGATCAGCGCGCGCAAATGCATCCGGGCCGTGCATCCTTCGAGGCTCGCAAGGGCTCGCACCTCAGGATGACGGGTCGTGCAATTCATCGAACCGACAAAACAAAAACGCGGCGCCCAGGCACCGCGTCCTTGCGGTCATTCCGGGTTCGTCCTTCGGACCGTCCCGGAATGACAATCAATCAGCCCGCGACCTTGGCCGGAGCGGTGTCGCGCTGGCGCTTCATCACGATCTTGTTCAGCGCGCCGAGATAGGCCTTTGCGGACGCGACCAGCGTGTCCGGATCGGCGGCGCGGGCGCTCATCGAGCGGCCCTCATGGGCGAGACGCACCGTGACTTCGGCTTGCGCGTCGGTGCCTTCGGTCACCGCATGCACCTGGTACAGTTCGAGCTTGGCCTCGTGCGGCACCAGGCGCTTGATGCAGTTGAACACGGCGTCGACCGGGCCGTTGCCCTCGGCCTCCTCGATCTTGATCTGGCCGTCGACGTCGAGCTTCATGGTCGCGCGCTGCGGGCCATGGGTGCCGGCGATCACGGTCAGCGAGGTCAGCTTGATGCGGTCGTGAGCGGCCGCCATCTCCTCGTCGATCAAGGCCTCGATGTCCTCGTCGTAGATGTCCTTCTTGCGGTCGGCGAGCGCCTTCATCCGCGTGAACGCATCTTCCAGCTGGTTGGGGCCGAGCTTGTAGCCCATCTCCTCCAGCTTATGAACAAATGCATGACGTCCGGAATGCTTGCCGAGCACCAGCGACGACTGCTTCAGCCCGACCATCTCGGGCCGCATGATCTCGTAGGTCGAGGCGTCCTTCAGCACACCGTCCTGATGGATGCCGCTCTCATGGGCGAAGGCGTTACGGCCGACGATCGCCTTGTTGTACTGCACCGGGAACGAGGTCGCCGACGACACCAGCTTGGAGGCGCGGGTGAGCTGGGTGGTGTCGATCTTGTTCCAGTACGGAAACTTGTCGTTCCGCACATTGATCGCCATCACGATCTCTTCCAGAGCCGCGTTGCCGGCGCGCTCGCCGATGCCGTTGACGGTGCATTCGACCTGCCGCGCGCCGCCGACGATGCCGGCCAGCGAATTCGCAACGGCCATACCGAGATCGTTGTGGCAATGTACGGAGAACACCGCCTTGTCGGAGTTCGGCACGCGCTCGATCAGCGTCCGCATGAAGTGGGTGTATTCTTCCGGCACCGTGTAGCCGACGGTATCGGGGATGTTCACCGTGGTGGCGCCGGCCTTGATCACCGCTTCCACGATGCGACAGAGATACTCCATCTCGCTGCGGGTGCCGTCCTCGGCCGACCATTCGACGTCGTCGATCTGGTTGCGGGCGCGAGCGACCATGGCGACCGAGGTCTCGATCACCTGTTCCGGGGTCTTGTTCAACTTCACCCGCATATGCAGCGGCGAGGTCGCGATCACGGTGTGGACGCGGCCGCGTTTGGCAAACTTCACCGCTTCGGCGCAGCGGTCGATGTCGGCGGGATGGGCGCGGGAGAGACCGGCGATGACGGCGTTCTTGGAGCGGCGGGCGATCTCGCTGACCGCCTGGAAGTCGCCTTCCGAGGTGATCGGGAAGCCGGCCTCGATGACGTCGACCCCCATGTCGTCCAGCAGCTCGGCGACCTCGAGCTTCTCCTCGAAGGTCATGGTGGCGCCGGGGCACTGCTCGCCGTCGCGCAAGGTGGTGTCGAAAATGATGACGCGGTCCTTATCGGACTTATCAGCGGTGGCCATGTCAGAAATTCCTTTGAAGCTTGGCGCCCGGTTGCCTGTCGGTTGCTCGACGGTTCATAGGGCAATGTCAGGGTCTGGTGATCTCAAAACTCCCCCTGAGTGCCCAGGCGCAAATGCCCAGCCGGCCCTCAGGGGCAAGTAAGAAGCAGGCCGCCAATAAGGAGGGTGGGCGTTGCGGCCAGGATCGCGGCGGTGGCCAGAGCCACCTCCCCCGAAATCCCATCAATTTGGCCGCGAAACAGCATTGCCAGACCCTTTTGAGCGCGGAAATCCTCGGCCAAAACCATTGACGGTTGGTTGCCGGGCGGCGCGCGCGCGGCGTGTTTCTAGACGATTATGGCAAGCGGCTGCAATGGGGAAAGAGAGGCAGGAGGGTTGACCTAATGCGGCCGCACGCCTTTCGACGCCGGCGGAATGGCCCTACGCCGCCGGCGATATCGACGGGAAAACCTCCTCGCGATGGACCTCTCTGCCGGATTCGTCGATCACCACGACGTAAAGGTCGTTGCGCGTCACGCGCGCGTCCTTCCGGATGTTGTTGGCCACAACCTGGCTGTGCCGGATCGCAACGTCATCGGTTGCGAACCGGATTCCGTAATGATCTCGTTGTGGGATGCCTCCCCGCAAATCGAAATAATAAGTCCTCATAAAATCACCTGGTGCCGCGAATAGGAGCATCCGCAGGACGGGCGGCGGCCCGCCCAGCCCGTGCTCAAGCACCAGATTGGACCTGAATCGGTCCGGGAACCTTGATCCAGAACAACTCAGGCGGGTCCTTTACGCGCAATGATTGCATATTGAATCAGGTGGAAGTGGGCTGCGCGCGCGGCAGAATGGCGCCCTATGTCTTCGCCGTCACCTTCTCCGCCGCGCCCTTCCCTTCCGTCAGCAGCGCGTCGCGGATACGCTTGAATTCGCTCTTCTCGGCCTTGTCGACCTCGGGGAATTTCAGATCGAGCTTCTCGAGCGCCGAGACGATGGTCGATCCGATCACGACGCGGGCGAACCATTTGTGGTCGGCGGGCACGATGTGCCACGGCGCGTCCTTTGTCGCGGTGTGGTGGATCATGTCCTGGTAGGCGGCCTGATACTTGGCCCACAGCCCGCGCTCGGAGATGTCGGCCATCGAGAACTTCCAGTTCTTGGCCGGCTCCTCCAGCCGGTCGAGGAAGCGCCGGCGTTGCTCCTCCTTGGAGACGTTGAGGAAGAATTTCAGGATCACGGTGCCGTTGCGCGTGAGATAGCGCTCGATCGCCGAAATGTCCTCGAAGCGCTCGCGCCAGATGTTCTTGGTGACCAGCGGCTTCGGCATCTTCTGCTTGGCGAGCACCTCCGGGTGCACGCGCACGATCAGGCATTCCTCGTAATAGGAGCGGTTGAAGATGCCGATGCGGCCGCGCTCCGGCAGCGCGGTCATCGCGCGCCACATGTAGTCGTGGTCGAGCTCCTTGGTCGACGGCTGCTTGAAGGAGGCGACCTCGCAACCCTGCGGATTGACGCCCTCGAACACGCTCTTGATCGCCGAATCCTTGCCGGCGGCGTCCATGCCCTGGAAGATCAGCAGCAGCGACCAGCGGTCCTGGGCGTAGAGCTTTTCCTGGTAGTCGTTGAGGCGCGTACGGTTGGCCTCGATGATCTTGCCGCCGGCATCCTTGTCGATGCCGCCCCTCTCCGCGGTCGGGTACGATTTGAGGTGAAACTCGCCGGTGCCATCGAAACGGAACGGCGCGACATAGGGCTTCAGTTCATCCGAAGCGGAGGGCGACAGCTTCTTGCTCATGACTTTCGGGGCTTCTTGCCTGGCGACGTGATTTGGTCGATCACGCTACCAAGAATGCCCTTGGGCAGGAAGATGATGAACAGCACCAGCAGCACGCCATAGACAAGGTTGTCCCAGCCGACCGCGCTGGTACCGAAGCTGATGCGCAGGGTCTCGGCGAGCAGGATGGTGATGGCGGCGCCGACCGTCGGCCCCAGCGCGACGTAGACGCCGCCGACGATGGCCGCGAACACCATCTGCAGCGACACCGCGATGCCGCTCACCGTGTCCGGCGAGATGAACATCTGGTACTGGCAATAGAGCGCGCCGGCCAGCGCCGTCATCAGCGCGGAGATCAGCGTGATCTTGAGCTTCTCGGCGGTGACGTTGACGCCCGCTGCCGCGGCTGCGTCCTCGTCCTCCGAGATCGCCTCCATGGCGCGACTGATCATGCCGCGGTCGATCCAGCGCCAGATCACGAGGCCGGCGAGCCAGACCGCGAGCGCGATCAGATACCAGGTCGTCTTGTCGTCGAATTGCAGCGCGACGATACTGCTGCTGCCGGCCCGGCGCGGCGTATAGCCGAGCGAGCCGCCGGTATAATCACGCGTTGCGGTGATGACCTGGAGCACGATGCCCGACAATGCGAGTGTCACCAGCACGAAATAATGTCCGGTGATGCGGAAGCGGAAGCAGGGATAGGCAACGATCAGAGCCAATACACCGGATGTCGCCATGCTCAGGGGAATGCCGATCCAGGGCGAGATGCCGAGATGATTCCAGAGCAGCGCGGTGACATAGGCGCCGATGCCCATGAAGCCACCATGGCCGAGCGAGACCAGGCCGAAGCGGCCCATGATCGACCACGAGGTGTAGGCGAACGACCAGATCAGGATCAGCACCAGAATGTGCAGGTGATAAGGATCGGAGTGCACGAACGGCACCGCGACCAGCACGATCAGCGCGACGATCCAGCCCGTGAGTGTGCGGTTCACGAACGCCTCGCCAGCAGGCCCGCGGGCCGGATGAACATCATCACGATGAAGAAGGCGAAGGCCAGCACGTAGCCCCATTCGAGGTCGGAGAACAGGCCGCCGAGCGAGATGATCTCGGCAAACACGAACGCGGCAATGAATCCGCCGAAGAAATTGCCCAAACCGCCGAGCACGCAGATCAGGAAGGTGATCGGCCCGAACGATAGCCCGACGAACGGATGCACGTCATATTGCAGCACCAGCAGGCACGCAGCGAGGCCGGCGAGCCCGCCGCCGATCGCCGAGGTGATGAGGTAGATGCGCTTTGCATCGACGCCCATCAGCGGCATGATCTGGCGGTCCTGCGCGATGGCGCGGATCGCGGTGCCGGTGAAGGTGCGGGTCAGGAACAGATAGACGCCGATCATGCCGAGCAGCGCAGCCGCAAACGACAGCAATCGCGCATAGCTGAAATTCATGTCACCGAGCGACAGCACCGGCAGGCGGATGCCGAGATTCTTGAAATCGATGCCGAAGGCCACGGTCGCAAAGCTTTGCAGGATGAACAGCACGCCGCCGGTGGCGAGCAGCTGGTTGATCGGCGGCGCGGTCAAGAGCGGCGCGATGACCAGGAAATGCAGGGCAGCGCCGAGCAGCGCGACCAGCAGGATCACCAGCGGCGCGGCCGCCCAATACGGCAGGCCGAAATATTGCACGAGGTAATACATGCCGTACATGCCGATCATCACGAGCTCGGCATAGCAGATCCAGGTGACGTCGATGACGCCGAAGATCAGGTTCAGCCCGAGCGCCAGCAGCGCCAGCACGCCACCAAGCAGGATGCCGTTGATGACGGCCTCCAGAAAGTAGATGTCGAAGACGTCGAGGATTGCGTGCATGCGCGTTGCCCTAGACCATGATGTCGCCTGGCTGAACTGGCAGAGCCGTCATCCTGAGGTGCGCGCTCTTGCGCGCCTCGAAGGATGCGCGGCCCGTCTGTGGCCGATTCATCCTTCGAGGCTCGCTACGCTCGCACCTCCAGCGACAAAGGCGAAGCCTTTGCGCGGGGATGACGGGGATGGAACACGATCTCTCCCCTCGTCGTCCCGGCGAAAGCCGGGACCCATAATTACGGGGCTGAGTTGTCGAAGAAGGCAGTGGCCCCAGCGTCGCGCAACAATGACCTTCGGTGGCTATGGGTCCCGGCTTTCGCCGGGACGACATCGAATTTGTTGCGTCATCGAGAGTCATACATTCACATTCTCTCAGGATGACGGGAAACCGCATAAGCGCACCTCGGCAATCTGCCATCATCCCCCTACACCCCCAGATACGCCTGCTTGATGGTGTCGCTTGCCGCGAGCTCTTGCGCTGTGCCCGCGGCGCGGATGCTGCCGGCTTCCAGCAGATAGGCGCGGTCGACGACGCGCAGCACCTGCTGTACGTTCTGCTCGACGATCAAGACCGTCAGCCCGCTTCCGCGGATGCGCTTGACCAGCTCGAACACCTGCTGCACCACGACCGGCGCCAGCCCCGCCGACGGCTCGTCGAGCAGCAGCAATTTCGGATTCGACATCAGCGCGCGGCCGATCGCGCACATCTGCTGCTCGCCGCCCGACATGGTGCCGGCCAATTGATGACGCCGCTCCTTCATGCGCGGGAACAGCTCGAACACGAAGTCGAGCCGCTCGGCATAGTGGGCGCGCGCCCCCAGCATGTAGGCGCCCATCTTCAGATTGTCGTCGACGGAAAGCCGCGGAAACAGCCGGCGATTTTCCGGCACATGCGCAATGCCGAGGCTGACGATGCGATGCGCCGGCGTCGCCACGACGTCGACACCCTCCATCGCGATGCTGCCCTTGATCGGGCGGATCAAGCCGGAAATCACGCGCATCAAGGTGGTCTTGCCGGCGCCGTTGGGGCCGATCACGCCGACCGCCTCGCCCGCCTTGACATCGAGGCTGACGCCGAACAGAGCCTGGAAGCTGCCGTAACCCGCATCGATCGACCGAAGCTCCAGCATGCCGGTCATGCCCCAACCCGGCGGCGTGCCTGCTCGGCGACGGCGGCCGCCAGGCTCGCATCCGCATCGGTGCCGAGATAGACCTCGATCACTTTTGCATCGCCGGCGACGTCGGCCGGCAGGCCTTCGGCGATCTTCTCGCCGTGATCGAGCACCATCACGCGATCGACCACGCGCATCAAGACGCCCATGATGTGCTCGACCCAGATAATGGTGATGCCGAGTTCGTCGCGGATCCTGCGCAGCATGTCGGCGGCCTGATCCATCTCGGCCTCGTCGAGGCCGCCGAGGCTTTCATCCGCAAGCAGAAGTTTTGGCGCGGTCGCTAGCGCCTTGGCGAGTTCGAGCTTCTTCAGGCCCGCGGCACCGAGGCCCTCGACGCTGGCGTGGCGATCGGTCGGCAGGCCGACCATGGCGAGCGCCCGCTCGGCCGCTGCCTCGGCCTTGGCGCGGCTGTGGCGCCCCTGGCCATAGAAGCCGGCGAGCGCGACGTTCTCGAAGATGCTGAGCCGATGGAACGGCCGCGGGATCTGGAAGGTGCGGCCGACGCCGCCGACGATGATCCGGTGCGGCGCCAGCCCCGCGATCTCGCGCCCGTCGAACAGGATCGAGCCGGAGGTCGGCGGCAACGTACCCGACAGCATGTTGAAGATCGTGCTCTTGCCGGAGCCGTTCGGGCCGATCAGGCCGAGGATCTCGCCGCGGTCGACGCGGAACGAGACATTGTTAACGGCGCGGAAGCCGCCGAACCGCTTGGTCAGGCCTTCGACGGCAAGCACGGCGGTCCCCTTCGCCCACGCCGCGCGTCCGCGGCCAACACCGCCGCGGGCCGACGCGCAGCCCTCATGACCGGCATAGATCCCTCCCGGAGATTGTGCGGCGCTTTCTTGTTCTTGGCCCTATCACACGGGGAGCCGCCGATGATGTCAAGCGCAATGGCTGCATCCGCGCGGCGCGCGCCTGATCAAGGCATCATCAGATAGTTGCAGACGCGTTACAGCTGCGTTTCGATGAACGCGGTGACGAAGCGCGGCATCGCAGCGGTGAGATCGGCGCGGCTGCGCACCAGATGGATGCCCGCAAGCTCCGGCTGCTCCTCGCGCGCGAGATTGGCTTCGATCCGCGCCCGCAACGCCTCGCCCGGCATGTCCACGCGCAGGATCCGCATCATCGCCAGCGCCGGCCCGGTGTAGACGCAATGCCAGTCGGCGTCCGTGCGGCAGTCCGTCGGCGACAGGCCAGTCTCCTCTTCCAGTTCGCGCATCACGCTGCCGGCGATGTCGACGGCCTCACCCCTGATGTCGTCGAGATCGGGCGTGCCGGACGGAAAATAGATCCGCCCGGGATTCGAGGTGTGCTGGCCCATCTCGCCGAGCACGAAGGCGCCGTCGCTCGTGAGCAGCGCGCCCATGCCAAAACCGTTGAATATCTCCTTGTCGGGAAAGCCCCAGTCGCGCCAGGCGAGGAAGCTCGCGAAATCGGTCTCGAAATAATTGGCGCTGAGCCGATCGCCCGCAAACACCGGATCGCGGCCAAGCAGCACGCGGCCGTTAAAAAGGCTGGGTTTGGCACGCTGCTCGGCTTCGAAATGCGCCGATATCTCGGCGCGCTTCTGGTCGGCGAACGGCCAGGGCCGCCGCTGCAATGTGAGGTCAAGCGCGGTGACGCGATGAATGACCAGGGCCTGCATCTCACTCACCGCGTCTTGAGTCCCAGTTCGCGATCCGGGCCGCTCAGGTCCGGATCATTCTCTACTTAGCATTCATTCCCGTCGTCTTCTTGACCTGCTCGACAAATTTGTTGGTGTAGGTCTTGGTGACGTCGACGCCGGCCTTCGCGACCTCGGGCGAGCCTTCGCTGAACACGGCGAGCACGGCGTCGGCACCCTTCGGGTCCATCTTGCCGGTTTCGGAGTACATCGGGATCGTGTTCTTCAGCGCGGCGAGATATTGCTCCTTGTTCTTGCCGACCATCTCATCCGGCATCTTGGCCATGATCTCCTCAGGCGTATGCGAATGGATCCAGGCCAACGTCGCCATGATCGCATTGGTCAGAGCCTGCACTTCCTTCTCGTGCCCGTTGACCCAGGCCGTCGTCGAATAGAGCGCCCCGCCGGGATATTCGCCGCCGAACACCGCGAGCGTGTCACGCTGGTTGCGGGTATCGCTCAGGATCTTCAGATCCGGGTGGCTGCCTTGCAGTACGGTGACCGACGGATCGAGCATCACGGCGGCATCGATCTGGCCCTGCTCCATCGCGGCGACAGCGGTGGCGCCGAGGCCGACGCCGATCACCGAGGTACCCATCGGATCGAGGCCGTCCTTCTTCAAAAGGTACTTCAGGAAGAAGTCGGTCGAGGAGCCCGGCGCGCTGACGCCGACCTTCTTGCCGGCGAGATCCTTGATCGAGTTGATCTCGCCGGTGTGCTTCGGCGACACCACCAGCACCAAACCTGGATAGCGGTCATAGACCACGAAGGCCTGCAATTCCTGCTTCCTGGCCGCGAGATTGACGCAGTGATCGAAATAGCCCGAGACGACGTCGGCGCTGCCGCCGAGCACGGCTTTCAGCGCATCCGATCCGCCCTTGAGGTCGACGAGATCGACCGCCAGCCCCGCCTTCTCGTATTCGCCAAGCTGCTTGGCCAGCACCGTCGGCAGATAGCACAGGCAGGCGCCACCGCCGACCGCGACCGTGATCTTGCTTTGCGCCGCGGCAAGGCCCGTGCTGATCACAAGCGCCATCAATGCACCCGCGACCTTGCCCAACATCGTCCTCATGACGTCCTCCACTCAGAATTTGGCCGCAACATAGTGCAGCGCGGCAGGCTTGAGAAGGCGACTTTCCGGTTACTGGTCAAGCGTACGCAGACGGCATAGCATTTGCCCTCACAAGAAACGCCAGAGAAACACCAGGGGAGCCTCTCATGAATCGCATTGCCACGACGCTGTCGATCGTTGCAGCCTTTGCCGCCGGATGCGGCGTCACCCATCTGCTGCGCCCGGCGCTCGCCGCCGAAAACATCACCGCGCAGATCATCCACACCGGCGAGATGGAAGGCGACAAGCTCGGCGACGCCAACAAGGTGGGCTTTCGCTCGAAGATGTTCGTCTCCGCGGACGGCGCCACCGTCTCGATCCAGGACGGCAACGTGCCCAAGCACATGCATCCCAACACCAACGAGATGCAATACATCCTGGAAGGCACCGGCACGATCTGGCTCGGCGACAAGGAGGTCACGGTGAAGCCGGGCGATCTCGTCGTGATCCCGAAGGGCACGCCGCATGGCGGCAACAAGCCGAACGGACGCCCGATCAAGGCGCTCGCGATCAAGACGCCGCCGCAGGCACCCGACGATACGAAGCTGCTGGATTGAGGACGGCTTAGGGCCGCCATTCCGGGGGCGCGAAGCGAACCCGGACTCTCGAGATTCTGGGTTCGCGCTTTGCGCGCCCCGGAATGGCTCCGGGCACGTCGTCAGCGCTCCATTACATTACGATTGACATATAATTGACTTGCCCGGATCCGGACCATCCGATAATATTATGATGGTCATTTAATAGGAACGGTCATGAGCCTGGACGATCACCCCACGGTCAGGGCCGTGCGCGCCCGCGAGAGCCGGAATGTTCACGACGCCCCCGTCTCTGCCGAGTTCCTGAAGCGGATCGCGCGGGACTGCGGCGCCGATGATGTCGGCATCATCGAGATCGAGCGGGCGGCGATCGCGCCGCAGCTCGACTATATCCGCAAGGTCTATGGCCGGACGCGGTCGCTACTCGCGATCGTCTGTCACATGAATCGGGAGCCGGTGCGCTCTCCGACGCGGTCGGTCGCCAATGAGGAGTTCCACGGTACCTACGATCACGTCAACGAAACCGCGCGCGCCATCGTTCGCGCGCTCGACGCGCACGGTATCCCGTCCTGCAATTCGGTCGCCGCGTTCCCGATGGAGATGGACCTGCCAAAGATCATGATGGTCCAGCACAAGCCGATCGCGGTCGAAGCGGGGCTCGGGCGGATGGGAATCCATCGCAGCATCATCCACCCGAAATTCGGCAGCTTCGTCCTGCTCGGCACCATCCTGCTCGGGCGCGAGGCGGACGCTTACGATCATCCGATCGACTACAATCCCTGCCTCGAATGCAAGCTGTGCGTCGCCGCCTGCCCGGTCGGCGCCATCAAGCCGGACGGCGGCTTCGATTTCATGTCCTGCTTCACCCACAATTATCACGACTTCCTCGGCAACTTCGCGACCTGGGTGGAGAAGGTCGCGGACTCCAGGGACGCCAAGGATTATCGCGCCCGGGTGCCCCGCACCGAGACGATGAATGTCTGGCAATCGCTCTCGTTCAAACCGGGTTACAAGGCGGCCTATTGTATCTCGGCCTGTCCGGCCGGCGAGGACGTGATCGGCCCCTTCCTGCAGGATCGCGACGCCCATTTCGCCGAGGTGGTGAAGCCGCTGATCGACAAGGACGAGTTCGTCTATGTGATGCCGGACACCGACGCCGAGGACACGGTGACGCGGCGCTTTCCGTACAAGAAGGTTCAGCACGTCACCTCCGGCCGTCATACCGGCAGCATCCAGGCCTATATGTTCTCGCTCTCGCTCGGCTTTCAGCGCGGCCGTGCGCGAGGCCTCGATTTCACGACGCATCTGAACTTCACCGGGGCGAGCACGTTTGCGGCAACGGTTGCGATCAAGGGCAAGGACCTTAAGGTGGTGCCGGGACGTCATGCCGGAGAAGCGGCCTTGCACATCACCGCAGACACCAAGGCATGGCTTGATGTGCTGAATCGCGACCTCGATCTTGCTGCGGCGATCGACGCGGGGCTTGTGAGCTTTAGCGACGAGAAGCTGTTTACAGCCTATATGCGGTGCTTCCCGCTGTGAGCTGCTTGATTGCCGATCCATTTACGTCATTGCGAGCGAAGCGAAGCAATCCATCCGTCCGCGTATACGGCTCGATGGATTGCTTCGTCGCTTCGCTCCTCGCAATGACGGCGTCGTCCGTCACACCAACAACCCGCCGCCATCCACCGCAAGGGTCTGCCCGGTGACGTAGCTGCTGAGCATCAGATAGACATAGGCGATCGCCGCCTCGCCTGGCGATGCGGCGCGCGGCAGCGGCAAGCCGGCCACATAGCCGCGCACCCGCTCCTGCGGCATCCGTTGAACGGGCTCGGTGAGAATGAGTCCAGGGCACACCGCATTGACACGCAGCGGCGCGAGATCGACGGCGAGACCGCGCGCCAGGCCCTCCATCGCCGCGCCGGACGCGGTCACGAATGGCATCCCCTTTTGTGGGCGATGCGCCAGCATACCGCCGGTCAGCGTGATCGAGCCATCGGGAGCGATCACGCGGCTGCCGTGCTTGACCGCCGCGAGCGAACCCCAGAAGCGGACGGCCATGCCGTCGCGTGCGGTGGCCAGATCGATATCGCGCGTCGCGGCAATCCTCGGGATGTTCCAGTCACCGGCCGTGATCGCGAGGTGATCGAAGCGGCCGACCTGATCGAAGAAGCGCGCCACCGCCGCCTCGTCGCGCAGATCGACGGTGCGGCCCGAAGATCCCGGCAGGCGCGCGACCGCCGCCTCGACATTGGCCGCGTTGCTGGAGGCGATCACCACCTCGGCGCCGCGCTCTTGCGCCAGCGCAGCGACGGCGAAGCCGATTCCCGACGATCCCCCGATTGCGATCACACGCTTGCCGGCGAGCGACATCATGGCATCTGTCATGGTTTGCACTCTGCCTCTATTGCGCGAAATAAGCGGGATGATCGATATCGGCGAGCAGTCCGGGCTCTCGCGGCTGCCAGTCGAGCCGCGACCGCGTCCGCGCGCTGGATGTCGGCACGTCGAAGGCGACGAACCTGCCGAAGAAGCCGAAATGCGCGGCGGCCTGCTCGGGAGTCTTCGACACCAGCGGCACGTTGAGGCGGCGGGCGATCACCTCGGCGATCGCCTTGAGCGGCACGCCCTCGTCGGCCACCGCGTGGAACGGACCGCCCTCGACACCACGCTCGAGCGCAAGCCGGTAGAGGCGTGCGGCGTCGAGGCGATGCACACCCGGCCAGCGGTTGAGCCCCTCCCCGATATAGGCGGAGACGCCCTTCTCGCGCGCGATGGCAATGAGACGTGGTACGAAGCCATGGTCGCCGTGGCCATGCACCGATGGCGCCAGCCGGACCGCGCTGGCACGCACGCCGCGCGCGGCCAGCGCCGTCGCCGCCGTTTCGGACGCGCGTGGATAGGCTGCCGAGACAGGATGCGGCGCGTCCGCCTCCGTGGCGAGACGGCCGTGCGCGATGGTTGCGACGCCCGAGGTGGTGATCAACGGACGCTTCGAGCCTTCGAGCACGGCGCCGATTGTCTCGATCGCGCGGCGGTCGTCCTCGCAGTTCTGCGCGAACCGCGAAAAATCGTGGTTGAAGGCGCAGTGGACCACGGCATCCGACTGCGCAGCGCCGCTGCGCAGGCTGTCCAGATCTTCCAGCGTTCCGTAGTGAACTTCGGCGCCATCGGCGGCCAGGGCTTCGGCGCCCTTGTCGGTGCGGGTCATGCCGAGCACCTGATGGCCGGCAGCGATCAACTCTCTCGTAACGGCCGAGCCGACCCAGCCGGTGGCTCCGGTGACAAACACACGCATCAGCAAGTCTCCATGGTTTCGTTGGAGAAAAATGTCGTCGCTCGCGCTATCGTGGTAAAGTAGTGACCTTATCATGGTATAATGGCTAACACGATGAGTGAGCCACGCGCGCAAGAGAGCCTCGGTGAGAACCTGCTCGGGACCTATCTGAAGGACCGCCGCAGCAAGCTCGATCCGGCCGCGTTCGGCTTTGCCGCCGAGCGGCGCCGCACGCCCGGCCTGCGCCGCGAGGAGGTGGCGCAGCGCGCCAACATCAGCGCCACTTGGTACACCTGGCTCGAACAAGGCCGCGGCGGCGCGCCGTCCGCCGATGTGCTCGATCGCATCGCGCGTGCGCTGATGCTGACCGATGTCGAGCGCGAGCATCTGTTTCTGCTCGGCCTCGGCCGCGCGCCCGAGGTGCGCTACCAGCGCAGCGAGGGCGTCACGCCGCGGCTGCAACGCGTGCTCGACGCGCTGGAGCCGCGCCCCGCCATCATCCGGACCGCGACATGGGACGTGATCGCCTGGAACAGGGCGGCGACGCTGATGCTGACCGACTACGGCGCGCTGCCGCCGCGCGAGCGCAACGTGCTGCGCTTCATGTTCCTCGATCCCAGGGTGCGCGCCGCGCAGCACGACTGGGCGAGCGTCGCGCGCTTCGTGGTCGGCGCTTTCAGGGTCGATGCCGCGCGCGCCGGCGCTGCCGCCGTGGTGCAACCGTTCGTCGACGAGCTGTGCCGGCTCAGTCCTGAATTCGCAGCAGCGTGGCGCGACAACGACGTCCGCGCCCACGGCGAAGGCATCAAGAAACTGCACCATCCCGTGCTCGGTCCGATCTCCTTCGAATATTCGCTGTTTGCGGTCGATGGCCGGCCCGATCTCAGCATGGTGATCTACAATCCCACCGAACCTGCCGTCGTGGACAACATCCGCAAGCTGATCGACGCAGCCGCCAGGCGCGCAAGCGCGTGATCCAGCCGGCCCCCGGTCCAGTCGGAGCCCACTTTGCCGAATTGTCGTCAAGTTAAGCTAGACTGACTTGGCCCACCTGGAGTCAGAGATCGCAGCCATGACCATGCACGACAGCGAAACGTTCGACCTCGATCTCAGTCGCCGCAAGCTGCTGGCCGCAGCCGGCCTCGGCGGTGCGGCACTGGTGGCGGCCGCTCTCGCCGGACGCGGAAACGCGGATGCTGCGCCGCTCCCGCACCAAGCGACTGATCCGGTCGCGACGCCCCCGGTCGCCGGGCTGCATTTGCAGTTCGGCGCGGACGCCTCGTCGGATATGGTGGTGTCGTGGCACACGTTGCAGCCCGTTCAAAATCCACGCGTCGTGCTCGGACAGCTCGACGGCAAGCTTGAGCAGACGGTCGAGGCCAAGGCCGCGAGCTATCTCGATGCGAAATCCAGCCAGCACGTCTACGCCTATCACGCGAAGCTCACCGGGCTCGAGGCCGACCATGCCTATCTCTACGGGGCCATGCATGACGGCGCCGAGCCGGAATTCGCGACCTTTCGCACCGCGCCGCGCGGCCGGGCGCCATTCACCTTCACGAGCTTCGGCGATCAGGGCACGCCGACGCTCGGCAAGAAGTTCGTGCCGCCGGAAGGCGTGACGATCCAGAACATTCCCTTTGTGAACGACAATCTCGGCTCACCGGCAGCGGGCGATACCACGCTCGGTGTCGAGCGGCTCAGGCCGCTGTTTCATTTGTTCAACGGCGACCTCTGCTACGCCAACCTCGCCGAGGACCGGGTGCGGACCTGGTGGGATTTCTGGGACAACAACAGCCGCAGCGCCCGCAAGCGTCCCTGGATGCCGTCGCCCGGCAACCACGAGAACGAACTCCGCAATGGACCGATCGGGTATCAGGCCTACCAGACCTACTTCTCGGTGCCTGAGGCCGCCGGCCAGACGGATGTGACGCGCGGGCTTTGGTACGCCTTCACCGCAGGCTCGATGCGCGTGATCAGCATCGCCAACGACGACATCTGCTATCAGGACGGTGGCAATTCCTACGTCCGGGGCTATTCGGCGGGCGCGCAGAAGGCGTGGCTCGAAAAGGAGCTGGCCGCGGCCCGCGACGATCATGATATCGACTGGGTCGTCGTATGCATGCACCAGGTCGCAATCTCGACTGCGGACATGTTCAACGGCGCGGATCTCGCCATCCGCGAGGAATGGGTGCCGCTGTTCGACAAGTACGGCGTCGATCTCGTGGTCTGCGGACATGAGCACCATTACGAGCGCTCGCACCCGATCCGCGGCCGGGAATCCAACGCGACTCTGACGCCTGTGCCGGCCGCGCTCGCGACCGACATCATCGACACCACCAAAGGGACCGTGCACATGGTGATCGGCGGCGGCGGAACGTCGGTCCCGTCGAACCAGCTTTTCTTCAATCCGCCGGCATGCCGTGTGATCACGGCGGTCGGTGAACCCGACCCGAAGACCGGCAAGCGTCCGCCGGTCTACATCAAGGAGCAGGCGCACTGGTCGGCGGTACGAAACGCCGCGCATGCCTACGGCTTTGCGGCCTTCACGCTCGATCCGGGTCCGGCGCGTGGCGGCACCACCTCGATCAAGGTCGTCTACTACGACGTCGTCGGAGCGGACGGTCAACTGGCCCCGTTCGAAACCTTCATGCTGCGCCGCCCCCGCCGCGACTAGTCTAGTCCCGCGCCGTCGTCGTCGGCCGCCAGACCAAGAGCCGCTTCTCCACCAATGTCACGGCCATGTCGATCAGGATGACGAAGGCCGACAGCACGAACATGCCGGCGAACACGCCGGCGACGTCGAACACCCCTTCGGCCTGCTGGATCAGGTAGCCGAGGCCGGCGGCGGAGCCGAGATATTCGCCGACCACCGCGCCGACCACGGCGAAGCCGACCGAGGTGTGCAGCGAAGAGAACATCCAGGACAGCGCCGACGGCCAGTAGACATGCCGCATCAGCTGCCGCTCGCTCATGCCGAGCATGCGGCCATTGTCGAGCACCGTCGTCGAGACTTCCTTGACGCCCTGATAGACGTTGAAGAACACGATGAAGAACACCAGCGTCACGCCGAGCGCGACCTTGGACCAGACGCCGAGCCCGAACCACAGCGCGAAGATCGGCGCCAGCACCACGCGCGGCAGCGAATTGGCCATCTTCACATAGGGGTCGAACACCGCGGCCGTGCGCGGCTGGCGCGCGAACCAGAAGCCGAACAGGATGCCGAGGCCAGAGCCGATCACGAAGGCCAGGATCGATTCCCACAGCGTGATCGCAAGGTGCTTCCAGATCACGCCGGTCGCGAACCATTGGATGATCTGGCTGAACACGTCGACCGGATTGGAGAAGAAGAACGGCGGCAGCACGATCTTGCCGAACACCGGCACACTGGCGAAGAACTGCCACAAGCCAAGCGTGACGACGGCAACCAGCACTTGCAGCGACAACAGTCTCGTGCGCGACATCAGGCCGCCCCCGCCTGCGTGGACTGCACGTAGCCCTTCATCACCTCGTCCTTCAGCACGCTCCAGATCTCGCGGTGCAGGGCGTGGAAATCCTTCTCCATCCTGATCTCGGAAATATCGCGCGGCCGCGGCAGCGTGATGCGCCAGTCGCCGATGATGCGCGCGCCGGGCCCCGCCGACATGATCACGACGCGGTCGGCGAGCGCGATCGCCTCCTCGAGGTCGTGGGTGACGAACAGCACCGCCTTGCGGTCGGCGGTCCACAATTCGAGCAGCAGATTGCCCATGATCTGCCGGGTCTGCGCGTCGAGCGGACCGAACGGCTCGTCCATCAGCAGGATTTTTGGATCGCGGATCAGGACCTGCGCCAGGGCAACGCGCTTGCGCTGGCCGCCGGACAGCATGTGCGGATAGCGGCTGCCGAAAGCGCCGAGCCCGACCGAGGCCAGCCATTTTTGCGCGCGGTCGAGTGCCTCGGATCGCGGCGTACCCTTGATCTCCAGACCAATCGCGACATTGTCGATCGCGGTCTTCCAGGGGAACAGCGCATCAGCCTGGAACAGGTAACCGGCGTCGCGATTCAGCCCGGTCAGCGGCGTGTCGAAGATCCGCGCCATGCCCGACGCCGGCTTCAACAGCCCGGCCGCCACGTTGAGCAGCGTCGACTTTCCGCATCCGGTCGGCCCGACGATGGCGACGAACTCGCCATGCGCGACCGCCAGATTGGCCTTCTCGACCGCGGTATAGACCCGTCCATCCGCCAGCCGGAACGCCACCGTCGCATCGTCAAGCGCAACCGCTGTCGGCTCTGTTGTCCCCACGCATTGCCTCCCCACCTTTGCCGGATGGCTTAGCGGTTCAGCGTGCCAAGTTCAACGCGGCTTGGCGGCGAAGGCTGTGGCAGGAAGCTGCCATGCTCACGCGGTTTTTGCCGCAGGCCGGGTTGAGAATTGGCCCGACATCGTTCAAGGCTGTTGGCCACAACGAGGCAGGGAGCCACAGGGCAACCTCGCCCGGTCAGGAGAGACATCATGCGGATTGCAGTGGTCGGCGCCGGCGGCGTCGGGGGTGGTTTCGGCGCGGCGCTCGCGCAGACCGGGGCCGATGTCACCTTCATCGCCCGCGGCGCGCATCTCGCGGCGATGCGGAGCGAGGGACTGAAGATCCAGGGCGGCCGCGGCGAAACCCATCTGGTGCCCACCAAGGCGACCGATGATCCCGCCAGCGTCGGGCCGGTCGATATCGTGCTGTTCTGCGTCAAGCTGTGGGACGTCGAAAGCGCGGGGCATCACATCAAGCCGATGGTCGGGCCCGACACCGCCGTGATCCCGTTGCAGAACGGGATCGACGCACCGGAACGGCTGATCCCGATCCTCGGGCCCAAGGCCGTGATGGGCGGCGTCGCGCAGATCAGCGCCTCGATCATCAGGCCCGGCGTAATCAACCAGGTCGGCACCTTCATGCGCATGATCTTCGGCGAGCTCGACGGCAGCGTCACGCCGCGCGGCAAGGCATTGCTCGAGCTGTGCCTGAAGGCCGGCTTCGATGCGACGCTGAGCGAGCAGATCATCACCGAGCTCTGGATGAAGTTCGTGCTGCTCGCCACCAATGCCGGCATGACCGCAGCGACACGGCAGCCGCTCGGCCGGCTGCGCGACGACCCTGATCTGCGCCCGTTGTTCGTCTCGGCCTGCGAGGAGACCATCGCCGTCGGGCGAGCCTCCGGCATCAAGCTGCCGGCGGATGCGCTCACCAAGGTGCTCGACTTCATCGGCCACGCACCACCGCCGATGAAGGCGTCGATGGCGCTCGATCTCGAGCGCGGCAACCGGCTCGAACTGCCCTGGCTGAACGGCAAGGTGGTCGAGCTCGGCCGCAAGCTTGGGGTCGCGACCCCGACGCATGCCATGCTCTATGCGGTGCTGAAGCCCTACATCTTGGGCACACCGGCCTAGCTGCCAGGAAGCTCGAGCCTGAGCTTGTCGCGAGGCCGTCCAAGCGGGCGGCCTCCTCGAGTTGCGATATCAGTATGAGCGACGATGATGGCGTGGGGGCGCCGGCGGCGGCCCGGCGTAGTACGGGTTGATCGAGCACATCGCGGCAAGACCCGAGGCCGTGGCCTGACACTGCGGGATCGAGGTGTACCTGCAATCGATATAGCCCCCGCCGCCGCCGAGGCGGCCACCGAAATATTGTATGCACACGGGATAGTTGGGATCGTAGGCCTGCGCGGCTGCAGGTCCGGCCATGGCGAGGGCAAACGCGGCGATCAGATAGAGTTTCAGGCGCATCGACTTCTCCTTTTATCAGGATCGTTTCTTCACAGTCGCAGGAGTTAGTCAACGTGGTGGCGGCGCCGGTGCGTCCCGCTGCGCGGTGCCGGTTTCGGACCTTTGTAGAACGGATTGTCCGAGCATGTCGCCGGTCGCCCCGAGGCGGTGGCCTGGCACTGCGGGATCGAGGTGTAGCTGCAATCGGTATACTCCGGCGTCAGCCGGCCGCCATAGACCTGCATGCATACCGGATAGTTCGGATCATAGGCCTGGCCGGCAGCGGGCCCCGCGAGCACGACCCCGAGTGCGGCAATCGTGTAGAATCTGAAGCGCATCGGATCCTCCCTGACGTTCGGAGCGAACAGTCACACAAGCGGGAGTTAGTCAACAGCCGCCGGCCGATCAAAGCTGCGAGATGTGCACGCGCTGCGCCGCGCACGAACCGGTCCCCACTTCGCTCGAAAACGCAATGCAGGCTATTGCTGATCGCCGGCCGGCTTGTCGTCCTCGCCGAGGCAGCGGATGATGAAGGCTGTGGTGTCTCGCGGCAGCACCTGCGCGGCGCGCGCCTTGAGGCGGCATTCGACCTGCGCCATCAGGCGCGCCCGCTGATGCTCTGATGGCAGCGACGATTGTCGCAACCTGCGCAACGTCATCGGCGAACCGTCCGACTCGAAGCTCAACTCGTATCTCTTGCCGTTGCGGTCGGTGGCCGTACAGGTGACGCTCGACACCTGCCGCGTCACGAAGCTTCCGATCTGGCGGCACGAGCCGGTCGACATCTCGACCAGCGGCACCGGCAGGCCGTCGACCCGCGGCCGGTCGCGCGACTTGAGCAGCATGCGGTCGACCGACAGCTCGAACACATTGTCCTGGGTCCGCTCGGCACTCTCGCCGGAGAACGAGACGATATGGCTGTTGTCGGCGGGATCGTCGAGTACGACGGTGAATTCGGAGCGGCCGCGCTGGTTGTGGAAATAGGCCACCGCCTTGCAGGTATAGTTGCTGCCGGCGACGTTGACGTTGCGGCAGGTACCGGACATCAGCGCGTACAGGTCGACGTCGTAGACCGGGCCGGCGGCCGCGAGTGCAGGCCAGCAACCGATCGCGATTGCGATCAGCCGCGCAAGGACGGACGTCAGACGATGGCGAACGCAACGGGACGGGCGCATGGCGCAAGGTCGCCGATTTGGATTGACCGCGCAACCCGGTGATCGCGGCCAAAAGACGGCTTTTTGCGAGGCGAGGAGTAAGCCTGGACGGCGCGCCGGACGCCGGGAGTTCGCAGCCGCCGTCAGCTCTGCGGACCGGACAGCCCGATCTCGCGTTCGGCGCGGAACACGTTGCCGTAGAGATTGGCGATCCACTGCCGACCCTGCCCCGTCATATTGAGGTCACCGATCGCGCCCTGGATGTTCGGCGCCACCATGTCCAGGTAGAACTGCGGATAGCGATCGACGATGTCGGCCGGCGAATCATAGCCCATCTGCCGGTTGATGCCGACTTCCTCGAACTCGTGATAGAGCGCGTTGGCCTTCCTGATGTAGTTGGGGTCGCCGAGTTGCCCGATGAAATCGGCCGCGCGCACGATCGCCGCCTCGTCGTCGTATTGCTGGCCTTCCGAGGCCGGAAACCTGGTGCCCTCGATGGCGCGCGCGACCCGCTCGCGGTCGATCGGAATCACGGGCTCGAGCCGGTCAAGCACGTAGAGCTTGGAACGGTCGACATGATAGAGCATCAGCCCCGCGTCGGAGGAGCCGCGCGGCAACACCACCTTCTTGCCGGAGGCGTCGATGACGTAGCCGTCCGGACCGTCGCCTTTCAAGAGACCGCGCACATAACCGATGTCGTGGGTCAGGCAGGCGATGATGGTGTGGGTGTAGTCCTCGGCGGTGACATGGGTGCGCAGCGCACGACCGCACATGATGTCATGTCCGGCGAGCGTGACCAGCATCGTGTGCTCGACATTGTGGTAGAGCGCATCGCTGTTGCCGATACACTCCAGCGCAATGCGGGCGGCGGCGGGGAGCAACTCGCCAAAACGCGCCTGCGACGCACCGAAGGTGCGCTGGACATGCGCGGCAAGAAACTTTTCCAGGGCGCTTGCCGCCAATTCAGGTAACGTCATCATCGATGCAGCCCCGACAGCGCAACGTTCCTCGCCTGCTCCGATCTCGCGTCGTAGTTGGGTCGCGACTATAGCTTATCCGCGCGCGGGCGGCTATGCGCCGCCGGCGGCCGTGACTATGGCCGCAGCCGTATTTTCCCGGAATTGCTCACGGAGTTGCGAGCGGCGCTGATAGTGGCATGAACCCTGCATGATTCGGTTCAGGAGTCGTACCAGACCGGGTATTCCCACTGACAAAGGCCATCATGCTCGTTACGCTCGTCGCTGTTCTCTGCAACGCCCAGCTCTGCATGGAGAAGGTCGTCACCACCAGTGATCAATCCGGCATCACCATGGGTGCCTGCGCGGTCAGCGCGCAAATCGGCATTGCCGATTGGCTCGCCAAGGGGCCGTATCACGAATGGCACCTGCAAAGTTATAGGTGCATCATGGGCAAATACGTCCCGAAGAACGATGTGTGATGTGCTCACAGGCCGGCCGATCCAGCGCCGGGTCCTGATGGAGACCTGACCAGGTCGGGGACGGCTCGCCTCGGCCCAAGTCAAAGCTCCTTTTATGGGCTATCACTGTCGCTGATGACAGTGAATCCCGAGATCCCCGCCGCAACGCCGCTGATCGCCTATGCGCATGTCGGCAAGAGCTTTGCCGACGGTCGCGTGGTCGCGGTGGATGACGTCTCGCTCGAGGTGGCCGAGGGAGAATTCCTTGCGATCGTCGGCGGCTCCGGCTCCGGCAAGACCACGCTGCTCCGGCTCGCCAACCGGCTGATCGAGCCCGACCGCGGCCGGATCGCGGTCGAGGGCGAGGACGTCAGTCGCATCGACCCGATCCTGCTGCGCCGCCGCATCGGTTACGTCTTCCAAAGCGGCGGGTTGTTTCCGCACCTCACCGTCGCCGGCAATATCGGCATCACGCCAAAACTGCTCGGCTGGCCGCAGCCGGAGATCACCGCGCGGGTCGACGAATTGCTCGCGCTGGTGCGGCTCGACGGCGCGCAATATCGGGACCGGCTGCCGCACGAGCTCTCCGGCGGCCAGCGCCAGCGCGTCGGCGTCGCGCGTGCGCTGGCTGCGAAGCCGCGCATCGTGCTGATGGACGAGCCGTTCGGCGCGCTCGATCCCCTCACCCGCGACGCGCTGGGCGAGGACTATCGCGCGCTGCATCACGAGCTCGGCCTGACCACCGTGATGATCACCCACGACATGACGGAGGCGATCCTGCTCGCCGATCGGGTCGCCGTGATGCGCGCCGGCAAGCTGCTGGCGCTGGGCACGCCGGCCGAGCTTGCGGTCGACACCGATGCCTATGTCAGCGAACTCTTGCGCACGCCGCGCCGACAGGCGGAGCGGCTCGGCGCGTTGCTGCCGCGGGACGGCGCGGCATGAACCTGCTCGCCGATCCGCGCTGGAGCGAAGCGTTTGCCCATCTGCCGGATTACCTCGGCAGTCATGTGCGCGTCAGCATCGCCGCGCTGGCGCTCGGGCTGGTCGTCAGCCTGCCGTTCGCGATCATCGCACGTAACCGGCCGCTGCTGCGCGGCGCGATCCTCACGCTTGCCAGCGTGGTGCAGACCGTGCCGGGCCTGGCGCTGCTCGCGCTGTTCTTTCCGCTGCTGCTGGCGCTCGCGGCGCTGACGGCCGCGTGGTTCGGCTTCAGCTTCTCGGCATTCGGCTTCCTGCCCGCGGTGCTGGCGCTGGCGCTCTATTCGATGCTGCCGGTGCTACGCAACACCATCACCGGGCTTTCGGGCGTCGATCCGGCGATCCTGGAGGCCGCGCAGGGTGTCGGCATGACGCCGCGGCAATCGCTCATCATGGTCGAATTGCCGCTGGCGCTGCCGGTGATGATGGCGGGGATTCGCACCGCAGCGGTGTGGGTGATCGGGACCGCGACGCTGTCGACGCCGATCGGCCAGACCAGCCTCGGCAATTACATCTTCGCGGGCCTGCAAACCCAGAACTGGGTGTTCGTGCTGTTCGGCTGCGTGGCCGCCGCGGTGCTCGCGCTCGCCGTCGACCAGTTGCTTGCGCAGATCGAGACCGGCCTGCGCAACCGTAGCCGCATCCGCACCACGCTCGGCGGCCTCGGCCTCGCCGCGCTGATCGCAGCGACGCTGGTGCCCGCGATCGCGCGCCCGCAGGGCGGCTATGTGGTCGGCGCCAAGACCTTCACCGAGCAATACATCCTGTCGGCGCTGATCACCGAGCGGCTGCAAGCGGCCGGGCTTGCCGCCACAACACGCGCAGGCCTCGGCTCCAGCGTGATCTTCGATGCGCTCGCGGCCGGCGATATCGACGTCTATGTCGACTATTCCGGCACGCTGTGGGCCAACCAGCTCCACCATACCGAGATCAAGCCGCGAGCCGCAGTGCTCGACGAGCTGAAGACGACGCTCGCGCAGCAGAACATCACCCTGCTCGGCGAACTCGGCTTCGAGAACGCCTATGCGCTGGTGATGCCGAGGAAGCGCGCCGAGGCGCTTGGCATCCGCTCGATTTCCGATCTGGTGGCACGGGCCTCGTCGATGTCGATCGCCGGCGACTACGAATTCTTCTCGCGGCCGGAATGGGCCGGCATCCAGAAGGCCTATGGACTGTCGTTCCACGCCCAGCGCCAGATGCAGCCGGATTTCATGTATGCCGCCGTCGCTTCCGGCGAGGTCGACGTCATCGCCGGTTACACCAGCGACGGGCTGATCGCGAAATACGATCTCGTCGCGCTCGAGGACGACAGGCATGCGATCCCGCCCTATGACGCGATCCTGCTGCTGTCACCGAAGCGCAAGGACGACCAAGCGCTGAAGGCGGCGCTGCAACCGTTGCTCGGCCATATCGATATCGCCGACATGCGCGAGGCCAATCTCCGTGCGTCGGGCAACGATGCGACATCGTCGCCCGACGCGGTCGCGCGCTGGCTCTGGGGAAAGACCAGCGCGCGCTAGAGCGCGATGACACCGGATCGATCTATCACCGCACCTCCTCCTCTTAAGCACGCTCTCGCGGCATCAGGCCCTGACCTCCTGCCGCTGGAACAGGACGTAGCCGGCGACGAACAGCACGATGGTGCAGGCGATCAGGCCGACCGTCTGCGGCCAGGCGATCATCACGCTCTGCGCGAACGGCAATGGTGCGCCCATCACCGCGCCGCGGAGCTGATCGAGGAACACCGGGCCGAGCGTGCGCGTCGTCGGCGACAATACCGCCAGCATCGCCTCGCCGAACAGGTCGTTCGGTGAGAAGCGTTGCAGCAGCTGGGTCCAGATCACGGTACCGGGCGTGTCGATGCCGAGCGCGGCGTAGCGCGGATCGGGCGGCACGATCGCCTGCGCAAATGCCGGCGCCAGCATCGGCCACAGCACGGTCAGGAACAGCCAGATGCCGAGCGCCACCAATGCGGCGGTCGCCGGCGAGCGGAATACGATTGACAGCAGCATGGCGAGCGACAGCCAGACGCCGGCATAGAAGATCGCGATGACAAGGAAGACCAGCGAGCGGGCGATCTCCTCGCCGCCCGGCGGCACGCCGAGGAAGATCAAGCCGAGGCCGATCACCATCAGCCACAGCGCCGTCAGGCTGATCGCAATCGTGGCCAGTCCGGCGAGATATTTGCCGAGCAGCAGCGCATCGCGATAGATCGGCTGCGCCAGGATCCGCGACAGCGTGCGGCGGTTGTGCTCGCTGTTGATCAGGTCGAAGCCGAGCCCGATCGCCATCAGCGGAATCAGGAAGCCGAGGATCGCGACAAAGGACGGCAGCGGCGGCTGATCGACCGTGAACAGCCGCAGCAGCAGGAACGGGTCCTCTGCCGTGCTCTGGCGCAGTGCCGTAATCGCCTCGTAGAGCGCCGCCAGCGCCGTCAACACGACCAGAAGCTCGAGCATCAGCATGCGGACGCTCGAGATGTTGTCGGACAGCTCCTTGATGAAGACCGCGCCCGCGCCTTGAAATGCCGAACCTTCACGCCGCATCGCGCACTCCTCCGGATTGTGCCGCCTGGAAATAGCGGGCGTAGATCGCCTCCAGGCTCGGCTCGTCGACCGAGAGCCGCCGCAGCGCGCCATTGGCCGCGACCACCGCCCGCGCCGCATCCGGCCGCACGTCGCGCTCCGCGGTCATGCGGAACCGGTCCTCGGCCACCGTCTCGACGTTGCTGACGCCCGGGATCGCCGTGAGCCTGCGCGCGATACCCGCGCCTTCGGCCTCGACCTCGACGACAAAGCCCGCACCCAACACCTGAACCGCAAGCTCGGCGACCGAGCCCATCATCACGATCCGCCCGCTGCGGAACAGCGCGACGCGATCGCAGACGCGCTGCACCTGATCGAGCATGTGCGACGACAGCAGCACGGTGACGCCCTCGGCCTTGAGCTCCCTGATGAGGTCGAGGAATTCCAGCGTCGCCTGCGGATCGAGGCCCGAGGTCGGCTCGTCCAGGATCGCGATCTCGGCGCGCTTGACGATGATCTCGGCCAACCCGAGCCGCTGCCGCATGCCGCGTGAAAAGGTGGCGACACGCTGATTGGCGACGTCGGTCAGGCGCACGCGGCTCAGCGCCGCCACGATGCGCTGCGACCGTTCGGCCATCGAGAGCCCCATCAGCTTGGCGGCATAAGCGAGGTTCTCGACCGCGGTCAGGTGATCGTAGAAGCCGACGGCATCGGGCAGATAGCCGACCCGCCGCTTCACCTGCAGCGGCGCGCGCGCCGGGTCGCAGCCGAGCACGCTGACCCGGCCGGACGAGATCTCGGTGAGGCCGAGCATCATCAGGATGGTGGTGGTCTTGCCGGCGCCGTTCGGGCCGAGCAGCCCGAACACCTCGCCTTTGGCGATGTTGAAGTTGATGGCGTCGACGACGGTGGACTTGCCGTAGCGCCGGGTGAGATCGCGGGCGGCGATCACGACGTCAGGCGACGTCGCAACGCCTTCGTTCTGCTGTGTGCTCATCGCCGTCCGAACCTCGCAACGGCGCCGAGCATCAGGAGCAGCGCGATGCCGATCACGCCGGCTCCCGCCATGCCCCAGACGGTGGAGGTGTTGACCGTGATGCGGAACTGGCTCGATGCCGACTCGCCGCGCGAGGTGGCGCGCATCGCGAGCTGGTAGTCGCCGGCGAGCGACTTGTCGCTCGGCGTCACCAGCGCCTGGACCTCGGCATCCTTGCCGGGCACCAGATGTTCGATGGTGGCGGGCTGGAACGTGACCTTCCAGCCGGTCGGCGCGGTCGCCGCCAGCGCGATGTTGTCGGCGGGCGCGGTGCCCGTATTGGTGACGACGACGGGGATGGTGCTTTGCTCGGCCGCGACGGCACGCGCGCTCAGCAGGCCGTCACGCCCGGAGAGCTGGAGCTGCGGCTGGCCGGCGATGTCGAGCGCCACCTCGGTCTGCGCCGACGTATCCTCGGCGTTGACCGTGACCTTGACCGGGAAGTGTCCGGCCTCGACCGAGCTCGGCGGCCGGACCTTGAGCTTGATGTCCTTGGACTGGCCCGCATCGATCGGGATCGAGGACAATTCCTGGGTGCCATAGGCCTCGGTGAACGACGTCTCGAAGCTGTTCGGCGCCGCCGCCGCGAAGCTTGCCACCAGGTTGCGCCCGCTGTCGTTCTTGATGGTCAGCGTGTATTCGAAGTTCGATTTCGGGCTGCCGCGCAGCTCCGGAAGTTTCGACGACACCGTGAGTTTGGCCGGCAATTCCTTGGCGAGCGCAACGGCGATCGGCAACGTCGCCTCGGTCCCCTGCCCTTCGGCCTTCACCGTCAGCGTCTGCTCGGCGAGCGAGCTGTTGGCCGGCACGTCGAGCCGAAGCTGCAACGGCACGCTGGAATCGGGCGCCGGCATCGCGGCCGCGACCGGCTGACCACCGCCGAGCAGCGTCGCGGTCCAGCCGCTCGGCACGCCCTCGACCGAGAGCTTGTAGCGCTGCGGACCGAGGCCGTAATTCTGTAGACGGAGCGAGATGTTCGAGGTGGTGCCGGGCCTGATGGTGACGGCCGGATAGTCCGTCATCATGTAGAGGCCCTTGATGTCGCGCGGTGGCTCGGCGGCATGGGCGGCGGGGATGAGAAGTCCGAAAATGGCGACAAGGCGCGCAAGATCGAGCGCTCGCATGAGCAAACACTCCTGCAAGAGAGGCAAGATTGGCGGGGTTGAACGCTGCGCGTCGATGAACACCGTGGCAGCGGCGCGACCAATCATCGAGCCAATCGTGACCAAATCTCGGCGAGGCAATTACAAATGAGTAATGCGCGAGCGACCTTCGTCTAACGACGTTGGTCTAGGTTATTGAGTGATCACATTGACGTGCGAAGAGTCGTCATTGCGAGGAGCGCAAGCGACGAAGCAATCCATCGCCCCGATCATTCGGTGAGAATGGATTGCTTCGCGGAGCCTGTCATCGGGCTCGCAATGACGCGGATGGAGTGGCGCGCACCTTCGCGCTACAATCCCTTGATCATTCCTGCGTCGATCAGCATGCGGTTGAAGCGGCGCGCCTCGGCACCGTCCTTGCAGGAATAGAACTTGCCGTTGCAGCGGAGCATGATCGCCTTCTGCTCCTCGAACGATGGATCGAGCGGAATACCGGCGGCTTCCTGGATCACCAGCGGCAGATAGGCGGCGTCGATCGTGTCCATCACCGCGGGGCTCTTCACCGGCGCGAAGTTGATGGCGTCGATCGCGTAATAGGTCGCGTAGTAGCGCGGATCATACGCCATGAGTTTCTTGCCGATGCCGGCTTCGTCGAGCCCGGGATCGAGCAGTTGCGGCGAGAACTCCGGCTGATGATCGCCGTAGCGCACGATCAGGAACGGTTGCGCCGGAAATGTCTTCTTCAGCGCCGCGATGAAGCCGGCATAATCGGTCGCGCTCATCGCCTGCCGGCGCAGATATTCGTCGACGACAGGCGTATTGCCCGGCCTTTTCCACGCGGGTTGCAGGTCGGGGCGGAATTTGGTCTCCCAGGGGAAATGATTGGCCGCGAGATAGACGAAGGCGAACAGCGGCGTGCCCTGCGCCTTCTGCTCGGCCATCAGATCCACGGCCTTGTCGTAGAAGAAGGCGTCGGGCTCGACGTCCTTCGCGTGCAAATCATGCGCGTCGTAGAAGTGCTGGATGCCGGTCGTCTGCTGGAAGCTGCGCGCGCTCATGAAGGCGCCGAACGCCGGATACAGCGACAGCGTGTCGTAGCCGCAGCGGCGCAACGACAGCGGCAGGCCGCGCTCGACGCGTCCCGAGGCGATCCGGGTGACGAAATAGGCGAAGCGCCCAAACGAGCGTGACGACAATCCGGCCAGCACGTTGTACTCGGTAAACCAGCTCGGGCCGCCATTGCTCTCGGCCAGGAAAGTCCGCTCGACGCCGTCATAGGACTTGAAGTGGCTGCCGTAGCCCGGCGGCACCTTGACGCCACTGGCGGCACGAATATCGAAGCTCGATTCATCATGGATCATGATGATGTTCGGCCGCACTCCCGCGGGATGGCACGCATCGACCAGCGGCATCTTCAGCCGGTCGCTCGCGACCGGATCCGACTCCATGAAACCATAGGCCACGAAGTCGGACACCGCGGTGACGCCCGAGCGGGCGAATTTCGACAGATAGCCGTCGTCATAATAGCCGCGCCAGGCCTCGTCCGGCCAGGTGAAGGCGTAGGCCGAGAGCGCCGCGGTGCAGGCAAGGCAGGCGGCTGCTGCCGGCAGGCGGCGGATGCGGAACGGATCGAGCCACCACAGCGCGTACATCAGCGGCAGCGTGACGAAGCCGGCGCCGATCAGCGACCAGCGCAGGTTGGGGAAGATCGTGAGCAGGAAGGCGGCCGTGTCGCGGTCGATCACCATCAGGTCGACGAAGTTCGCGGTCATCTGCACCACGTCGTGCTTGAAGCGCGACAGCAGCACCAGCACCACGACCAGCGTCAGCGACAGCGCGCCCGACAG
>Ga0153933_1000128_pt1 | contig 40157 bp, 32 predicted proteins | sample TSNJ017MetaG_FD_102275 | JGI IMG/M metagenome (GOLD analysis project Ga0153933, IMG submission 102275) | Attine ant fungus gardens microbial communities from New Jersey, USA - TSNJ017 MetaG | ecosystem: Host-associated > Fungi > Mycelium > Unclassified | place: USA: New Jersey, Wharton State...
GATGAACTGCTGCCATGGGTCGTTGCCGATCAGCTTCACCACGACATCGCCTGACTCAGCACGCCGCGACCAACTGTTCGATATCAACACGCTGTCAAGAACGGTCGCGGTCGGACGGTTACAGTTTATCGAAGAGTCCGGTCGCATCGCGGATGCTCTGGGTGAACCCCACCTGCAGGTTGAAGTTTCGAAGGCACTCGTCCGCATAAACAAGGCGGTCAACGGTCTAGCGTATTTGCGGCCGCAACGGCTCTATCTGGCTACGAGGAAACACGTCGGGACAGCACCAAGCTAACCTCGCGAGTCGTGCACGGCGAAGTCGAAAACAGGCCAAAACTGTCACGCTCGACGGCGGTGTTGGGCTTTTATCGTAAGCGCGCAGCAAACCCATCTTGGCGGGTTAGGCTAGAATCAGCGTCAATCAGCTTGGGCACGCACCGGCGCCCATTAACCCACAAAGCCAGGCTTTGTTCGGTGCGAGCAGAACACCATGCCCGGCATTCTTTTCGCACTGGCCGACGATGTCGTCGGCCCCTGTCGGATCCAGGAATGACACTACACCGATGAGTTGATGTTTTTCACCCGAGCCATAGTCATCACCTAGGAAAATCGGTCCGCCAGAATCTCCGGTGCACGCGCCCGATTCCTTTCCCGTTGCGGACGGTACCCAACTCAGGCCGTAGGTCGTCACCGATTCAAGCGTTTGCCAGCCGACCTCGAGGTTTGCCGATTTCGAGATGACATCGAGAGCGTTGGTTAAGCCATATCCGCTCAACGTTACATTAGTGTTCTTGGTCGGTGGCGAGAAGTCCGCCTGCGCGAATGCGATTGGGTTGCCAGAAGGAAAGTTCACCCCGAGCGCCGCAAGATCGGTGCTGGGGAGCGGGTGACCGATCGGCCAACTGGTTCCCGTTGGGACCGTTGCACTGGAAACCGTTCCGACGTAATACTGACAGCGCGACGAATTGAACTCCTGCCTGAAGCAGGCGGTAGGATCACGCGTCGCATCGTTCAGGTTAGCCTTGGGCATAAGCACTAGAAACTGTGCGGGATCCCTGATTCCCGGTAGAGGAGCCGGTGCCAATGCACCCGCCGTATGTGTGCAATGCGCTGCGGAAACCGCCAGGTTGTCTCGCAGCAGGGTGAGGCTGCAAATGATGTAGCCATTGGTGGCAGTTGGTCCGATCCTGTGAATCAGCATGCCGACGTCAGAGAAGCCGGCCGGGTCGAAAGCAACCGAAACTCTATTCAAAGAGGGATTGACGGCCCAACTGGTGGACGTGGCGTGCGTTAGACACTGCTGAGTTTTGTTGTACACAAATGGGACGTGCGGAGGAGTATCGCTGAGCGCCCCAGAAGGTGTGGATACGCCGGGATACACCTGCGCTGTGCCGAGATCGTGACCGAAAGCTGCTGTAAGTCGCGCCGTCGTTAGCGACTTGTACGCAGGGACTTTACCCATCGCCGACGCATCATCGCCATATAGCATGGCGAGTTTTCCAATGGCATCAGTTTTACCAACGAAATCAGAGCCCGACACCTGCGATGGGTCACCGCCGAGTGTGGCGGCCAGAACACGATTGTCAATCTTTGGACTGTTCCTGGTGACCCATCGACGCGCGCTAATAGACTGCGCGATGTTGTTAAGATCACTTTTCGTTGTCGGCTTATATCCGTTGATACCTGCCTTCCCATTAGTAGCAGCGTCGACATCGGCGAACATTAGAACTCGATCCTGTATCGGCAGAGACTTTACCTGATCAGGGATGATCCCATGTGCCTTAAGTGTGGCTTCGGGCAAGACGTCAACCAGTCTGTTAATCGTATTCGCGCGATTGAAATCGGCGCTCATGTTAGGGGAAATCTTTGGTACCCCAATCACTGCAGGTACGCCTGCACCCCCGGTTCCAGGTCCCGGCAACGCGTTGTCCTCCGGACACAACTTGAGTGCCTGACCGAAGCAGGCTGATTGCCCAATTAACATGCAGCTCAGCACGACCGCAGATGCTTTCAAAAGAAGCGTATTCGACATCGCCCCTCCTTCACACTTGCTTTGCAGGTTAAGGCACTATTGAAAATCTCACTTCTTTGGAACCGGTGATGATGCCGGTAGCGGTGTGGCAATATCGGTGGGGGCCAGTCTGCCAGACGTAAGTGGCATTGGCACAGGAGTGGGTCCTGCCACGCGAGCGGCGGCCGGTGGGTTTTGCGCTCCGCCACCTTTACCAGCTCCAGGGCTAGCGTTAAGGCCGGGAATGACGCTGAAATTCTGGTTGTTATCCATATTGAGGCCGAGCTGGGCAAAGCGAAATCTGTCGGCTTCCTGCAGGTGAGTCTTGCAGAATTCACGGAGATCTTCCGAGAGCTCGGTGTTTGGCTTTGGGTGAAATAGTGCATCAAGGCAGTCTTCGGTGATGAAAGACTGCCAGACTACTGTCTGCACAATCACGGCCACCGCATTTGCCACGTCAGGCGTTACAGCGGGCACAGATGCGTTCGAGGAACCAGTAGATTTCTTGCCATCAGTGGTGGTGGTCCCGGCGGCCGGCTTTCCAACCGTTTGCGTGTTCCAGCTGGCCGCTCCCTGTTGCAGCGAATTCAACGATTTGGTGTAGTCGGCGTCATCCGTCGTGTACGTGTCGTAGACAGTCTTGAAACTTGCCTGTGCGCTTTTTAGTCCTGTTGCGTCAGTTGCCGTCTGAAGGTTTTTCACGGCTGCCGCCATATTTTTTTGGTCCGTCGAAACCGTTTTTGCATCAGTCGTAAGCGCTGCTTGCGCCTGAGTCACTGCCGCAGGTGGGTTCCCGGCGCCCGGCAACGCTTTTACGTCAGTCGCAAATTTTGTGACATCGGAACTGTAATTCTTTTCCTTCGCTATGTATGTTGACAGGTCGTTGCTGAACTGCTTAGCATCAGACTTCACGTTCGCAAGATTTGTCTCTGCTACTAACGTCGACTCGGCAGTGTTGACTGCCTTGCCTGCAGTATTCAGTGCGTTCACCGCGTTGGTTACGGCCGTGGAGTCTGATTGAGTAGCGGTTACTTTGGGATCCGATGGATTAGGTGCGGTAGGGCTTGTCGTTGTGCCGTCTGCTTTCGGCTCTGAGCTGGTATCTGTTGCCGCCGCAGCGCCAGCTCGGCCCGGACTAGTTAACTCCTCGACTGCAAGCATAGCGAGCAGCGTGTTTTGATAATGGCGCATTTCGGTCGTGACCTGATCATCGCTCATCGTCTTGTTGGCATTAAGTTGACACAAGAAATACAGGAACACCTGTTGTGTCTCAGTGACTTGTGTGCGAAATGCAAGAGAGGTCGCTTGCTCTGCGGTCGCAGCGTTCAGGCTGCCTCCCGCTCCGCTTGGAAGATTGATCGTCAAGCCACCGGAGTTGGCGAGTTGGGATATCGCATCGGGCCATTTATCGGGGCAAACGTATATGCGAGAACTTGTCGATGTCACGGAAATGGGGCGCTCCTTGGCATCGATCACCGTCATCTTGACCGACTCTGTATTGTCTACGCTAGGCGTTGTGTCGGTCCGGAAGACGGTAGAGAAATTAGCGCAACCATTGAAGAATAGGGTAGCCGCGCAGGACAACAGGATCAGACACGACAGTCCCGCTCCTCGCGTTGAAAGCGATATTGACATATTTTTCTCCTCTGGTCTTTTTAACTAGTCGTTTTATGCTTTCTTAGGAACGCGCCGCTGGTGCAAATTTTATGATCTGCTTACAATTCGCATTGCGCGAATTAATCTTTTATAAAAAAGCTGAATTCTAATCTCTTGTTGTCAAGAATGACTTGTCTAAACAACTTGGAAGACACGGAACAGGGGTGTCCACCGGTGCTCGATGCGAGCCCAAAATTTCTGTGCCTGTTTGGTCTTTAATATTGTGTTTAACGAGTCTAGATGGAAATTCTGCTGTGTCAACCTCGGTCTAGAACGCCCAAGGTAGGATTTTCTTGGACTGCAAATCGCAGGTGCTTGAGAACGCGATGGGCCGAGTACAAAGGCAAGCGTAGCAAACCAAGCTTGACGGATTTATGCTAGCTGACTGTCACAGGCGGAGGCCAGCGATGCGGCAGCAATGCAGAGATGTCGCGGGACTTGTGGGTCGGCAATCGCGTGAGGACGTCCTTCAGATAGACATGCGGGTCGTGCCCGTTGAGTTGTGCAGAGGGTATCAGGCTCATGATGGCGGCAGCGCGCTGGCCTGCCCGCAATGAGCCAGCGAACAACCCGCCCCACCGATGGCTAATGGACGTATTTGATTTTCTACCCAGTTGTTACCTGGCACATGCCCGTCGTCGAGATAGCGCGTGGCCTGCCCAGCGACCTGACTGCTGTGATTGGTGTGCAGGTCGAAGAACTTGCGCCGTACGTGCGCAGCACATCGGCGATCCTCAAAGACAGTACGTCCCCGGTGACCTCTGCCTCAGATGATTTGAAAAATCTGCGGACCGAAGACGCGCGGCCTGGGGCGTTACTCGACGCGCACGGGATTGATGCGCGGCCGCCTCTAATTAAAGGCATCGATACGACGCCTCTCCGCGACAAAGTTAGATTTATTGAAAGCAGGTCGGTGAAACCACCGAGCCGGCCCTTCTTACCTATGCATAACGTTTAAGGCCGGCGTCGCCATCTAGCGCCTTTGCTTAAGTTTTCAATATATCCGCCGTTACCATAGCGAGCGGGCAGCGCTTGCGCTTGCCGAGAGCGAATGCACCGCGTCGACCGCGAACCTGGCGATCGGCCAAGCCGAGAGAGGTCCGTAAGTCCCACCAACCAGACTTCCCTGAAGAGGTATAGCGAAAGATGTATTCCCTCATCGAATCGCGTGCGGAAATCGACGCGGCACAGCGAAAACTTGAAGCGACAATCAGAAGAGAATTTAGTCGCAAGACTGTCAAGGACATTGGCTGGCAAGGCGGCCGACGGGAAAAGGCAACACTTAACACATCAGATCGATACTGGTACTGGTCCGCAGACCATAAGCAAGGTGCTACAAACCCGCGGCGATTGAACTGGTTTGGCGTATTCGCAGATGGCCCGGGTGTCCAAATCACCGTTGAAATTAACACTCCATATGAGGGCCGAAACGATGCTATAGCAGGCTTCTTTGCGAGAAACAACGAGACTGGAGTGGTCTATTTATTGCACTCAGGTCGTGTCGGTGGTGGCACAACAGGAGTGAGCAAAGAAGCCTTTATCGCATGGAGCGCACAGCAACTCACAACCGTTTTTGATTCGAAAGGCAAGTTACGCAATGGAATCGTGGTGATGCCGGTCCAAGGGGTCGGTGCGACACGATCGCTTATCTCATACGTCCAAGGCGTCGTGGAATTCAAAAGAGCCGCCCGCGACGGTGTCGTTTCCACCCCAGAGGCAAAGGAGCGGGAAAGACAGCTTCGCGACTACTACCGCGAAGCGAGCGGACGTCGTAAGGGGAAGCGTGTAGCAGCAATCATAGACTATGTCTCGCGACATGGCGAGGTTGTGGAAGCGCTCTCGCGCTGGAGAAACGCTCTTGGGTTAGCAAGAGGGGAAAAGCTCGTTAAGAACGTACTCATCGATCTCGGGGTTAATAGAAAGGGAGCGTTGGCCGAAGTCTACGAAGTCAAAACTAGTGTGGCGCGAGGTGACGTCTACACAGCGATTGGACAACTTGTCGTTCACGCGCCGAGTGATCATTGTCGACGAGTCATAGTCCTACCTGCCGATGACGTGCTCGCGGCGGATCTGCGTCGCGCCCTAGAACGCAACCACATTGAGCTAAAGCGCTACCGTCTAACGGTGGACCAGGTAAAAATTCTGGCGTAGAGGAAATTTCTCGTTCGAGCAGTGCCAGGTATCGGCCGACCGCCGAAGAAGTTGCTGGGAGCCTGAAGAAGTTGCTCACTCGCAAGGAAAGCTTGAGCCAGAAGGTCATCAGGAAAGACGCGCGTGCCCCGTCGGTCGTATAGGTTGCACAACATTTCTGCGGACTCATCGATGCTTAACACGGCAATCGGATACGAATCGCGCGATCCTCGAACACCTGCAGCGCAAGCGGCTCGTGCGCGTCCTGGCGCTTCGCTGCATCAAGGTTGTATTGGAGACGCCGCGTAGCGTCGGGCACCAGATGGAATACGAGCCACACACGTCAACCATGTGCGTCGACGGCGAGCCGCCCCGGTGTTCGGACATTCTGACATGGGCTACAGCGAACGTGTCTACTCACGGACGATGCGATCACCTTGACCCCTAAAGAACTCAGGACGAGTATCGTCATTCCTGTGGCCGTTGGGCTTTTATCCACCGAACGGAACAATGAGCAGGGTATCCGAAGATCAACGATCCTCAGAGACAAAGAGAATGTTTTTCCTCGATGGCGGCCGTGGTCACTTATCGGATTTTTGCGCAACCTGACACCGCAGGCGGTTTCACTCTCGTTTGCGTTTGTAGAAGGCAGTAAACTGGACTTTGGAACGTGGGATTTTTCGAACGCTCCGGCCACGGTTATCTTTTACACCCTTGCAGCTACCTGTGTTATGGCCGCCTGGGCGAACTGCACGCCCTTCATCGAAAAGTGCGTTGCCGGCAGTAACCGGATCGAACGCGGCATGCGTTTGCTAACAAGGAAACGTCGGTTGACCAATTTAAAGCGATCACGCGTGGCGATGGCGTTTAACCTGGAGCTACAACAAGGTGTTTTACATGGAGTTGGTTGTACTCGTGTTGATTCTTCAGATAGGGTTGACTGTTGTATTCATCACGGCGATCAATTCCGCGGTTGCCTTTCTCAAGGTCAAGGTTCAAAGGACGAGGTGATAGCGGTGAGCAGATAGGAGGCTCACCCGATGACTCCTGCTCGCAGCAACAGCACAAAATCTGCGGTGAATGACGAAATGGCTCACGCCAAGAAGTAACAACAAGCCTAATCGCAACTACGTAGCGAGCAGCGGGGTCGTTGCTCTGCTCAAGTTGGCATCTTCGTTGACATTCACTGTTAGCATTGCAACCTACGCGCGAGGCACTCCAGCTATTCAGCGATGTTATCGAGGTCCAGTTCCGTGGCCCTGCCGACGCGCAGCTTGGCGGCCTGCAATTCCACAATGCGAAGTCGGTGTCGTAATCGGTCGTAGCTTCGCCTTTTACGTGTCAAGGTGATGTACGCGGCCTGTTCGATCATTTCGCTTTCGAAATCCGCATTCGCGTGTGCGCCGCGCTTGGCGGGACGGCAGATACCGCGTGTTCTACGCTGGAGCTGCGGTGGCACTGACCGGACGCAGGCAATAATGCTTGCCCGGTCACACCTCACGTTTGACATTCTGGTCGTTGATCTGCGATTGCCGGACCACCGTGCGATACGGAACAATTTCGTTCCCGATACTGTTCATCGCGAGTCGCGCATCAGGATTCGTCGTTGAGCGGCCAGACAGGATCGGTTGGGTTGTCATAACGCTGGACTGTAACCTGTTGTCGCTTCAGCGGCGCTACGGCATCGTTCTCGGACGCGCCGAACTCACGGCCAACCGGTTGAGCCTCGGCCCACACTTCGTCGGCACAGGGCGCGTACGGATCGCATTGTGCGAGCAGATCGGCTAATGTAGGTTTTTTGCGCGTCATGTGAACCTCCGAAAGAGTATCCAACTTCTCAGTGTATCTGTCGATCACAGGTAGCGGGTACGCCCGCAGCACAATCAGACATCTAACGGCCATCGGGCCATCGACCCCGTGGCTAATCGTCGTATGCGACTGCGTTAATATTATCCTTGACGTTGCCGTACGACGGATTGCTATCGGTGCCCGTCACCAATCAGCCCGCACTCGTGGCGACGGGCGCGACCTTCGTCGCACACACCCTCGTAACGGCACATATCCACACCGCCTCGAAGCCAGGATCAAACGATTTCGCGCCACGCCACCCGCGAGGTACGCTTCAGATGACATACGCCTCAAACGAACTGGAAACACTGCGCATCGAAAATGCACGACTTCGGGCCTTGCTCGATGCGCACGGGATTGATACAAGGCCACCTCTACCCGTGCAGGTAGCTGTGTCGCAACCTGAGCCTTCGCGCCTGAACACGGATGAGAAGGTCGTCCTGTTCCGCCACCTGTTTCAGGGTCGCATCGACACGTACCCGATCAGATGGGAGAGTAAGGCAGGCAAGTCGGGTTACTCACCAGCGTGTGCCAATGAATGGAGACCAGGTGTCTGCGAGAAACCCCGCATCAAATGTTCTGACTGCGGTAACCGGCTCCTGATACCGCTGTCTGACCAGATCATCTACGACCATCTTGCCGGCAGACATACGATTGGGGTCTATCCCTTGATGGCGAACGATACCTGTCGCTTTCTCGCCGTCGATTTCGACGACGCCGAGTGGCGGGACGACGCGAAAGCCTTCGTATCTTCGTGTGTTGAATTGGGTGTGCCGGCCGCGCTGGAAGTCTCGCGTTCAGGCAACGGAGCGCACGTATGGATTTTCTTCCAGTCCGCCGTACCTGCCCGTGATGCAAGACGCCTGGGTACCGCGATAATCAGTCACACGTGCGCAAGGACGCGACAACTGAAACTGGCGTCCTACGACCGACTGTTCCCAAACCAGGACACGACGCCAAAGGGCGGCTTCGGCAACCTGATTGCGCTTCCCCTACAAAAGATACCGCGCGAGCAAGATTGCAGCGTTTTCGTAGACGAACAGCTACGGCCCTATGAAGACCAATGGGCTTATCTGGCCTCACTGCGGCCTCTTGCCCCTGAAGCGCTCGAATCGGCGATTTCAGGTGCCACAGGTGGGACGCATCCGCTCGACGTCACTTTCATAACGAGCGAGGATCAACAGGAACCGTGGAAGTCCGGTCCGGTGTCGGAGAACAAGCTACCAGGCCGGATGCCTGCATCGCTCGCTGTCACCCTAGCAAACCTAGTCTACGTCGAGAAAGCGACTCTTCCTCAGTCTCTGCTTAACCGGCTGATTCGCCTCGCTGCCTTTCCAAATCCGGAGTTCTTCAAGGCTCAGGCAATGCGCTTCCCCGTATGGGACAAACCACGCGTAATCGGTTGCGCTGAAAACTACCCGAAGCACATTGCATTGCCACGCGGGTGCCTTGAAGCGGCGCAGACCCTATTTCGTGACAACAAGATCCGCTGCGACATTCATGATGAACGGTTCGCAGGAGAGGAGATCAATGTCACATTCGCGGGCACGCTGCGCCCGGATCAGGAAAGCGCCGTAGCCGCAATGTTGCAACATGACACCGGCGTGCTATGCGCGCCCACGGCGTTTGGGAAGACAGTAAGCGCAGCTGCTCTGATCGCCCGACGAAGTGTGAACACGTTGGTGCTTGTTCACCGGACCGAACTACTCAAGCAATGGCAAGAGCGGCTGCAGTCGTTTCTCGGTGTCGGCAAGGGCATCGTCGGCACAATCGGCGGCGGCAAGGCGAAGCGTAGTGGGAAAATTGATATTGCCGTCATGCAGTCACTGTCGCGACAGGGCGAGACGAGTGAGTTGGTCGGACATTATGGGCACGTGATTGTGGACGAGTGTCACCACATATCGGCGGTTTCGTTCGAAGCACTGTTAAAGCGAGTCAAGGCGAGGTACGTTTTGGGGTTAACGGCCACGCCGATCCGCCGGGACGGCCAGCATCCCATCATATTCATGCAATGCGGCCCTGTCCGGCATACCGCGTCCCGCGCGGAGACTGCCCCGCATGACCTTGAAGTAATCCCAAGGATCTGGCTGAGAAAAATTGATCTGCCAGCGGAGGCCGGCATTCAGGACGTGTTCCGACAGGTTGCTGCTGATGTTCAGCGGACAATTGCCATTGCGGACGAGGTCACTGATGCATTCTCCCGCGGGCGGAAGATACTCGTACTGACTGAGCGCACCGATCATATTGCAGCTATCGAAGATGCCTTGGCAGGGCGAGTCGAAACGATCTTCACGCTACATGGACGGATGTCGAAGAAGCAACGCAATCTGGTAATTGGAGAGCTCGATGCGTTTTCCGCTGATGCGCCTCGCGTGCTCCTCGCGACTGGCAAGCTGGTCGGCGAAGGGTTTGATCATCCACCGCTCGACACGCTCGTTCTTGCGATGCCAATCTCATGGAGAGGGACCCTGCAGCAGTATGCCGGCCGCCTTCACAGAGAACATGCGACAAAGGTTGATGTGCGTGTCATCGACTTCGTAGACGCTGGACACCCGGGACTGCTGCGGATGTGGGACAAGCGCCAGACGGGTTATCGGGCCATGGGGTATAGAGTAGAAAGCGTGCGCCAGGCTGAGCAACTATTATGATCCGGGGTCCGGTCGTGCTAACAACAGCGAGCATTTCTTGAGTTGTCACCGTCCTATTGACTGAATCGGGTAGCCATCAGCATAACTACTACGCAAAGTGCAGCACGGGATGTGACAAGGTTGATCTAATGTTTTTTGCTAAGCTGATATCTTCGGCTAGGGGCTACATCATGACAATGTTCAAGTTATCTGACGAACTGATCGAACTAGCAAGGTCGCACGCCGAGGAAAAACATTGGTCTGTCACCAGACAGATCGAGTATTGGGCGCGCCTCGGAAAAGCCGTTGAAGATAATCCGGAATTGCCAGTGAAATTCATTCAGGACACGCTCGTGGCCGTTGAAGAGGCCAACGCAAGTCAACTTTCTGACTATCGGTTCACTTCATAAGCCAGGTATCCCGCGCGCATCCATCGGCCGAAATGCAAGACCGGATAGTCAGGGTCAAGGAGTCGGACGCGCGCTCAGTGAGGCGATTCCACCCATTTCTGTCCTGCGACGTCAATTCGTCAGCGACCAGCAAACCCATCTTGGGCCGGGCTGCGGCGCTCGGGAGTACCGTGTTGTTGATTTTGCACGGGATCCTGACCCCGCGGATGCCAGCGCGCTCGACATCCGATGAAAATAGATGCGGCGCAAGCAAGTACAGCACCACTAAAGGGGCAACGCTCCGCCATGTTGGCTCGGGAAACAGATTTTCTGGTCGTTTTTTCCGATGGCACCCCGTCCCGATGTTGCTCGATTGTGGACGAATCACCGGTGGATGTCGAACATTGGGACCTAATTGTCCTTCTTGTCGTCCACCTGATTCACCTTGCGAAGACCACTGACTTCGACAGGGGCGTGGGGAAATCCACTGCATCCGGTCTTTCTACCGGAACGCTCGTGACTTGATTTCGAGCCCTTCGGTTCGTTGCGGTCGCGCGCACCGGGGAATGCGCCGAACCAGGGCTTGTGAAGCCGCAGTTCTGCATCTCTCGCGTTCCATTCCGCGACCAGCGCCCCAAGCTCTTCATCGGTCGCAAGTGGTGTCCGGCGTCGCACGGTCCGGACGATGAAGGCCCGATCCAGCTCCCATTGGGCCCATGCCGGAAAGTTAAACGTGGTCAAGGCCGCCAGCGCGAACGACGGCAGTATAGCCAACACCGCAGGAATCCAAGCGCGCCCGTCTGCGAAATGACCAATAGAGATCAGGGCAGCCGCAAGACCCGCACTATAGGCGACCCCGTAACAGAGCCATGTCGCCCCGGAATATCTATTGCCCCGCCTCTCAGCACGTCGGATCGCAGCGTCAAGTAGCAGGTTGATCTCATCTTTCTCGTTCATCGTATGCCTCACATATGGGGCGCAGGCTAATGGTCAGTTATGCTGTCCTTCAGCGACGCTCAGTCAGTCCCCAAAAGCACAGGTGCAGCGATCGCCCGGCTATCACTGCCGCGCCAAAACGAACCGAGGTGCTTCCGTCCGACTTTTCCTGAACCTCAACGCTATTGATCTTATTTTTTGCACGCCTCCTGGATGGCGGCGTCCTGTGTGTCACGCTGATCGACAATGGTTCGATAAAGTTGAAGGATGACCTCAGTCGTGTTTTCGTTCCATACGTCGTCATGGTCCGCCATGACCGACTTGTCGACCTTGATCACCCAGTATGGGAAATAGGCCGATGTCTGGATCCCTTGGGTGTCACGCAGAGTTATTAAAGACATTCCGTTACCCATATACACCGAGGTATTCTTCCCAAACTCATCGTACCGGAACGGTCTCCGTCCCTCTGGCCCGGCGGCTCGCCAATGGCTTCCCACGCGACACTTGATTTGGTCGTCAAGCGATCCTTGAGAGTCACATCCGTCCTCGGGTGCATAGGACGCGTCGACGCAAAGCGCCCCCGGTGTCTCGGCCCCCTTGACTGAGTCTGCGGCCTTCGTATTTAGGCAAAGCTTGTGCGTCGCGAAGGCATCGACCCATCCCACCGCATGTAGTCGCTCGTCGTTCTCTGCAGGCCCCACTGCGTGCTCAAAGCCGGAGGAGACTGCCCGGAAGGCCGGGAACGCGTAACCAGTTGCGACGTCACCTTGGCTTTGCAGCGTCACTAGCACGGGCAACTGCGCACCTCCACCGTCCGGATCCTGCGAGCCGTCGAGGTAGGTGTGTCGGCGCACCGCGTCCGAGAAGAGCGGCTCGTAGCGAACACCCTCAAAGGCGGGGTTCAGCAGTACAACCAAGTCCCCAAAGGAATATACGCGCGAGTTGTCTGGCGTGCTCATCCCCACTTCCAGGGGCCCCAGCAAGGATCGAAAGTTGACTAGAGCTCCGAAGCTATGGCCAACGGTTAGCATCCGGACGCTACCGCAGCGATGAGGGTCTCCGACAAGCGTCGAGTACGCACCTCTGGCCGGTGGTTTGAACGATCCCGCGCAATCTATGGAGAACGGCGCGGCCGGCCGCGACAACGAAGGAGGTCGGCCACCAATAGGTACTGGGCTTACGTCGGGCGCCTCTGCGGCGCCCGGACTTTCCTCCATGATGACCCGACAGCTGTTCGCGATGTAAAAGTTGTTCAGGCGCGAGAAGAGGCCGTGTACGTCGCCAACAGAAACGGTTTCAGCAGCCTGCTTCCGATCCCACACTGACCAGATCTTGTGTGGTGGCAACAAGAGAGAGTCGCCTCGCCAGCCTACAAAGATTCCCACAACGTGTCTTCTCGCCGGACTGTTTGCGTCGATGATTGCGAGTTTCTGGAGAAACGCACGGAAGAGGAGGACGTAGCTATTATTAGGCTCTGCCGAGCCATGCCAACCGTGTGTATAGATCACAATGTCCAGAGGTGTCGACGCGCCGCCCTCACCGGGACTTACGAGTCTGTCCAACTGCCTGAACAGTACGTCCTGCTCCGAAACCCATGATGGAGACACGCGGTTCGCTGGAGAACGGTCCATCTGATGCCTGACGTCCGCAGCCCAGCCCTCATCATCAAACTCTGTAAAGAACAGGTCGTACTGTGCGTGCTGCTCCCATGAGGTCGTCCAGCAGCTTTTGCCGGGATCGTCGTGCTCATTCTCGAGAATGCCCTCGAGGCACTCTGCCGTCTTGGTCCCATCCTTGTCGACCGGAAATATGCATTTGACGTCCGATGGCACGTCCTGCATTACCGCATTGTCGATCGCTTGATACTCGGTTGAGCAAGGCACGGCTGGGTTCGCATCAGACTGCGGAGGGCTGTGATACGGAGGGTTACCGGCGCATCCGGCGAGCGCCACCAGCACTACGAAACCGCAAAGCAGCTTTGCGACGTTCATGACGGACCCTTTCGAGAGTATTGTTGTTCTTCACCTTGCGGTGTATCGAAAACCCTAGGAAATTTTGGGCAAACATTCAATCGCGGGCTTCGCCGAAACGATTGCTGCCATACAAAGGCGCACTCGGCGCGAGAGTCGGGCGGCTGGGCGTTGAATGAAGTACTCGCAGAAGATACGGGGCTCTAGTTCTCTCCTCGAGTTAGCTGATCCGGATCGCACCGTTCCTGCCGTAACACGCCTTCCAGTTGCGTTCCAACGCGTTCCCAATTCGAATGCTGCTTGCGTTCAAATCGTCGCAGATTGCCTCGACTCGCTTCGCGCCGAGATCATAAACAGCTCAGGTTGCCAAGGCATCGGGGGCTTCGCTGAACAAACCCTACCCCGCAAAGCAACGACCTTCCCCAAAAACCGATTGCAAAAGCTGGAACAGCCCATCTTGGACCGTCAAGACCGCCGCAACCCACAACGATGCATGGTCTGCAAATCGGAGGGTAAGCCCGTGCGCAGAAGAACGAAAGAGCGGATACTAGTCTCGGACGGTGTCCCCGATAAGCGCTCCTCGTGACGCTTTTCCCTTCACTCTGACACTCGCGCATTTCACAATCGGACTATGACTTGTTTGGCAACCTCCAAATATCCATCGGACATCGAGAGGGCGTCATATCAGGTTGCATTGCGCGTCCCCTTGATAAATCCGTTGCCCATCCGTCGAATCCAAAGATGACTGCTTGGCGTGTCACAGAATTGAAGGTATTACCCGGGCATCGGCTGGAATTACGTTTTGCCGATGGCTTGTCGGGTGTCATCGACATGTCTGGTGAAAATTTCCAAGGCGCACTTGCGCCTTTAGCGGACGAATTCTTTTTCGCGCAGGCCATAATTCGCGATGGAGCCGTGACCTGGCCAAACGGGGCTGCCTTGGCAGCTGATACCCTGTATCCGGAGATAAGCAACGAGACGCAACGGCAGGTAGCCTCTGACAGATCCTCAAAAACTCGCTTGGGTTTTCTGGCCGGGAAATTTGTCGTCCCCGATCCGGCAACATTCAGTGACCTCGGCAAAGACGAGATTGACAAGATGTTTGGTCACGGCGACTAGCCGGGGAGCACCGATTTCAGGTACATCTCCAGATTGGCGCGCAGGAATACGACGTTCACCACCCCCTCCCATGGCGCCAATATATATCTGGATTCCTAACTTTATTTGGTAGTTAATGATGCCGGCAAGAGTGCTAAGGCGCCCTTTCAAAGGTCGGTGCCTAGCCCTTCGCTGGTCGGACAATCGTGCGGCTTACCAGTCGGAGCTGAGGATTGTTTTCAGCGATTTGTCGAGGACGACTGGTTCGAGGATGATGCTTCCTATAGGTTTCGGCTTTGTCGAGCAGTTGCTCAGTCAGAAAAGGGCAAGCAACCCTCAGCGCGCCTTCAAGAGACTACGTTCTTGATCGGTACGCGAGTATCGGTAAAGCACGGTGTACCGTCAAGGATCTGCGGATCTTCGGTGATGGCTGACATGTGCTTCTCCGGAAGTCGATGCTCAGAGCATGGAACTGTGAGACTGACGGTAAATCCATCAGGCTCAGAGTGCTCCAACGCCTTTTGTCGACCTCAGCCGCGTGGTCGATTTCCTACCCGCCCAGTGGAATTCCATCTCTTCTGCCAGCTAACTGGCGTTATTCGGTGTGACAGACGTGCACACGGCGAAATGTTGCGGCTTGACAGCGCTCGCGCCAACATAACCCGCCCCTCTCACCCGCCGTTCCGTTGCGGACTGCCTGCACGCCGACAAATGTCTTGTCCGGCAAGGCTGCAGCGCTAACGCCGGCCAGCTCTTTCTCCTTTTATCCAGACAGTCTAACGACGAGTCCATCCGCAACCTCCTCGGACCCTCGGTGAACAGCGACCGATATTCACATGCGGTTTTCATCTGAACCACAAATGATTTAAATCATCGTGAACACTGATTTAAATTATTTAGTGAATTTTACTCATCCCAACAACTGATTTGAATTCACGCCAACATTCATGAAACCCTTTCCAGACAAGGAATACAACGGAAAAACGAAGAGAAATTTGGCTATTGCGCAAGCACAGAAAAACCAGATAAATTAGATGCCTTAATATCAAGGCGTCATGCCGTTCACTTCAACTTCGTTCTATCAGGAGGTGCAGGACCAACAGCCCGAATAATCAGACCCCATTTTGAGACGCAGCATTCGACGCACGACGGTCGTGGGCTGCGGAAATGCAAACGGCCCACGCTCCTGGCAGAGGTGGGCCGTTTTGGGAAATTGCACTGTCCTAGCTCCGGACCTTTCATTTATCCCGCGTTTTTTCCTGTCTGTCAACAGGAATCTCTCCATTCGTCCGTTTCCTGCCAGATTTCGGTCCGGCAGCGGATTTTCTTTTATCTTGTCGTCCCCGATGGCTCCCTAAAAGGGTACCAGGGGGACGGCTACGCCGGAGAAACGCAAATGAGATGGCTCTCTCATCCCCGCCACGCCGAGGCAACTGGTATCTGCCAGACGCGCCTCATGCCCAGCAATCGCCCTTTCGCCTCAGTCATCGCCTTGGGGAGGCCCGCGTGCTGACCGATACCGAACTTCACGAGTTGTTCGAGCGGCTCGGCACGCCGGAGGCCCATCGCCAGAAGATCCAGCGGATCCGAACGGACGCGCCTGTCCGCACCGTTGACGGCGGACGCCGAAGCCACCGAGTCCGCTATGCCAGTCACAAGATGGGGTTCGTGATCGAATGCGAAGCGAAAATCACGGAGTACGCTGCAGCTGTTACGTGGGATTTCGACGAAGAAACACTAGAGTTCTATGGTCAGCCGGCGTTCCTCCACCTGACGGCTCAATTGCCGAACGGCCGCCGACCCAGTTGGCCATACACACCGGACTTCTTCCGTATCACCCGAAGTGGCTTTGAGTTTGTCGAAACCAAGACCGAGAAGGAATTGTCGACTCTGGTCCAGAAGCGCCCTCACGCCTACTCGATCGACGAGAGAGGAGACTGGCACTATGTGCCTGCGGAGGAGCACGTAGCCAGCGAGTACGGCGCGACTTTCCGGATTCGCCCCACTCGAGAAAACAATCCTGTCCTGATCGAGAATCTCGAGTACCTGCGCGACTACATCATCAAGCCTGGCCCAGTTGACCCTGTACAGCAGGCGAGGCTGCGCGACTACCTCGTCGCACAGCGATGGGCAACCGTATCCGACATCCTGAGCGACAACCCGGACATCGCAGATACCCTCAACGCCGATATTGTCGAAGGCCGGATCTACTTCGACCTCACGGCCCAACGCATCACCGATCGCGATCATGCACTGGTATTTCGCGATGCGTCGTGCGCTTCGGCTTACGGTGTGTTCGCCGCATCGCGAACGAACGCGCCGCGTGACAACGTCACTCTGTCACTAATGCCTGGAACGGGTTTCCGCTGGGACGGCAGGCATTGGGAAGTCATCAATCGCGGCGACACTATGATTGCCTGTCGTTGCCTCGATCCGGACATCGACGGTGACAAGCGCTTCATCGACCTGAAGCACGGCGAATTTGACGCGCTCGCGAGAAAAGGTCTGGTCGTTCCGATTGAGCCTACAGAAGATGACGGCGCTCAAAAAGATGCACTGAACATGCTGCAGCAGGCAAGTGAGGAGCAGCTCACCGTCGCATACGCACGTTACAGCGACTTGTTCTCTCCGAACATCCCTGCATCTGCTAGGCAGTATACACGACGTACACGTCAATATTGGTTAGCAAGCTATCGGAAAGCCGAACGTACGACGGGATACGGCTTTCTCGGTCTGGTTCCAAACTGGCAGCACACACAGGGAAACCATGAAAGAAAGATTCACCCTGACGTTCTCGGCATCATCGCAAACCTGTTCCAGACTGACTGGGTGGAACCCTGGCAAAAAACCAATTCATTATTCTTCGGCAAAGTCATCGTCCTGTGCGAGCAGAAAGGCTTGCGGGCACCCAGCCGCAACACCGTCAGTCGCGAGATCCTGAGACTGAAGACCCCATCCTCGGTGAGGAAGCGGCACGGTGCGCGGGTGGCGTACGAAATGGAGCCGATCCCGACTATTCCCGAGGGGTATCTAACTTATACAACGTCAAGACACGGCACACACCCCTTCCACATCGGCCACATCGACCACACGCCCCTTGCAATGCGGCTGAGGTCGAAGGACGGAAAAGCGATCCGCCAGAGCGCGTGGCTATCACTCCTTCTCGACGCGTATTCCCGTAAGGTGCTTGCGTTCTATGTAACGTTCGACCCGCCCTCGTACCGATCGAACATGATGCTGATTCGTGACTGCGTAAAGCGGCACGGCCGTGTTCCCCAGTTCATCATCGTCGACAAGGGCAAAGACTTCCGGTCAATATACTTCGATCGGCTTCTTGCAGCTCTCGAGCGCCACAAGCTTGATCGCCGTACGTCTCAACCGCGTGATGGCAGCCTCATCGAAGTGCTTTTCAACACCAGCCAAAACGGTTTAATCAATAATCTCCGCGGCAATACGCAGGCCGATCGCGAGTACCGGAAGAAGACGAAGTCTGTGGATCCAAATGCACTTTCGGTCTGGACCCTATATGAGCTGATCGACCGCCTTGGTCAATATTTCGAGCAGGTCTACCACCGGAACCATCACTCGACCCTCGGTTGCAGTCCGGACGAAATGTATGCGCAGGGTCTCGCGCTATCTGGCACACGCTCTCACGCGAGAATTCCTTACTCGAAAGCGTTCATTTTGCTGAGCTTGCCATCGACCAGCAAGGGAACGGCCAAGGTGACTGTACGAGGAGTCAAGATCAACTACCTGTATTACTCATGTGCTGCCCTACGCAGCCATGCGGCCCTTGGACAGGTCATCCCGGTTCGGTACGACCCGTACAACATGGGAATCGCATACGTCTACATCAACCATCGCTGGCACGAATGCCAATCGGAATACTATTTAATATTCAAAGACCTCTCGGAAAAGGAAATCCAGATAGCGTCCGAGTATCTTCGGGCGAAGCTCCGTATGGCCGGGTACCACTATCCACTCAACGCGAAGCGACTCGCGACCTTCCTCGTCACGACCGAAGCAGACGAAGTGCTCGGACTGCAGCGCCTACGCCAGCGCGAACTGGCCGACGACCTTGCCGGGCGAAACCAGGTCATTGAATCAGACTGCACCAGTACATCCGCATGGGAAGAAAGTCAGGACGCCACCGACGCGGAATTCGATACGTACGCGCCTCAACTTCTGGGAGACCTGTGATGAAGGTTTTCTCTCACAACACCCCCGAATCCCGGATGATTGACGAGTTCAACCGCAAGCGGGTCCGCCATCTTAGGGTTGAGGAAATGTTCGGCACTCTGAACAAGATCTGTACGGCAGGCAGCAACGAGTCAGTGATCGCCGTTATTGGCCCCACCGGAGTTGGCAAGTCTGCGCTCCTGCGCCAGTTCGTCTCCGGCGTCAACACGGCGTATGAGGCAGCGATGGAGAAAGATCCTGCCATGCTACCTGCCGTGTACCTCGAGCTCCCCACGCCCATCGCCGGGGATGCCAACTGGAAGGATATCTTTATTCGACTACTGAATGCGATGAAGGAGCCGATGGTCGACCGAAAGACTGTTCATGCACTGCATCCCGACAGTATGCGAAAAGTGATGAACTATCCCCTGCGGGGCGTTGCCGAAGATCTGCGTCGGTCGTTGCTGGACTGCGTGCACAACCGGAACACAAAGGTGATCGTCCTCGATGAGGGCCGAAACCTGTTTTACTCCCGCTCCGGCCAGCGTCACTCGTTGCAGCTCGACCTCGTGAAATCGCTCTCCAATGACATAAAGATCCCTATCGTCATCGGCTCGTCTTACGACCTTCTGAATACCGACAATTTTCACGGACAGCTTGCGCGCCGCACGCGAATCCTGCACTTCGAGCGATATTCCGAAGCCGATGCAGTGAAGGGCAATCCATACGGTATTTCGTTCCGCAACGCTCTCTATTCGTTACTTCACGCTTTACCTGTGAAGTGGGATCGGGATTTTCTGAAGCACAGCGACTACTTCCTGATGTACTCCGTTGGCTGTATAGGCATACTCAAGAACTGGCTCGAACGTTCCCTCGTCGATGCAGTGGATATGAACAAGCCCGTCGACGCGGCTCTAATCGAGAAAAACAGGTTCAAACAGAAGGATCTTCGACTAATTCTTGATGAGGCGAAGAGCGGCGAAGAACAGCTTGCTGATATTTCAGACGACGAGTTTGCGCGAAACTTCTCGTTCATCCAACGCCCCTCACTTACCTTGTCAACGGGCCGGCCAGCTACATCAGAAAGCAAGCCGACTCGCTCTCGCCAAAAGCCTGGCGTACGGGGTCCCAGCAGGGATAAAGTGGGGGTTGACCTATGAATAATAGTCTCTTGCCGCTATGGAACGAGAATGAATGGGTTCCCCCCAGGCGAAGCCGCTTGTACTCGATCTCGCCTCAGGCGCAGGGCACCCCGATGGTCGAGGCCTTGCATAGCCTTGTCATCCGCCTTGCCCGGGCGCATAACGTCAAGCCGCACGTACTCGTCAAGGAGGAAGTCCTGCGCGATTGCGAAATCAACTACACCAAGCACAGCGCAAAATTTGTCACGACCTATCTGAGCACGATGAACGGACTGGGCAAGTACGCACGCGAGATCAAGGACAGCCTGGAGTCGCTCACCATGCAGTCACGCCTCGACGAATGTACCTTTCTGAGGTGGGAGGATCTCTTCCAGTATAGGTCGAGGCGCATGCTGCATTCGCACCCCCACTGGTGCCCGGTCTGTTTTTCGGAATGGCGGAAGACGGACATCGAACCGTATTACCCGCTCATCTGGCAGTCCACCATCGTGCAATTTTGTCCGGTGCATCACGTTCCGCTTGAACAGAAGTGCCCAGCCTGCCAGAAGACTCAGCCCTTCATACCGCGCCACTATTTTCTGGACCATTGCTCATATTGCCACGGATCGCTCGCACAACCCGACAGTCAGCCAACTGAACGCGGAGAGCAACGCATATCAAGTGACGCTCAACAGGCGATCGACACAATCGCCGAAATGATCATGCTCGATCAGTCGGCGCAGCATCTGCTGAACGCCGAACACTTCTGGGAAAGGCTGAAGGAGGCAGCCGACAGATTTTGCGACGGGCAAATCAAGCCATTCGAAAAAATCCTTGGCTTTTCCGAAGGCACGTTCAGCAACTGGAAGCTGGGACGCCACAAGCCATCTTTCTCTGCCTTCTACCGGCTTACGCGCAGTCTCGGTACCACGCCGGTGGCATTTCTCACAGACGGTGCGATTGAAACCTTCAGTCCGCACAGCATTGCCTCAAAGCCCAGAAAGACACGGCGGGCACATTTGAAACACCCGGAAAAAGATCAGATCAGCAAAGCACTTCATGCCATCATTGATCAGGGGTACTCCGAGCGGCCAATGCGGGAGGTGGCCGCTCGCATTGGCTATGCCCATCGCTATCTGATCTACTGGTTCCCGGATCAGTGTCGTCAGATATCGCAGTTGCACAGAAACTGGGTGAGTGAGCAGGTTGAACAGCGGGTCGGCGAGCGAGAAGACCTGACAGTAGCTACAGTCAGACAACTGTACGCGGGTAATCTGCGTGTCACGCGCGGACTTGTCCATACTGAACTGCGGAAACTGGGACTTTCACTGAAAGATCCCGTTGTTCGAGATGCCTTCTACGACGTCCGATCTGAGCAAATACCCCTGAGGAGGGCGCCTAGCAAGGTGGAATGACAGACGCTGCCCGCCGCTGTGCAATACCACTCGGCGTAACGGCGGGCGTGATATCGGGTTGAGCGAGTTCTCTGTGACGGCTCAAAAAGTTCAGAGTCAACTGCGACGGGATGTCCGACTTCTGACCTAAATTTCCGGGTTCGGCCAGAAGCAGGCACTGCCGAGCGACTGCTTTGAGGCCGCCTACCGCGCTTACCTTCCGCCGTTTCATCAAGCAAGCACGAATCCATCGGATTATGTATGGCCCCGTCACGACCTTGAGCAGGTGCGAATGTCAAAAACCGTCGAACGCACAAAGGTGTGGCGTGGCGGCTTGATGATGTCGGCGCTGCTTACCGCGTTTGAGTACCTACTGAAGCTCTGTTCATATATGTGGTGGCGCCCGATCGTGCCGCTGCACGGATCGGCGGAGTGTCCGGCTTGGGGAAACACCTAAAACCAGCCTCGTGAGTAAAGTGTGACTCAAGGCACCGCGTCGTCAATCGCCAGCATCTTTGATATATTGCTCGCCAGCGAGGCAGCCGGCGTGACACAAGGCTGCGAGAGAATCAAAACAACCATGAGCAAGATCATCGAAATTGCAGAAGCCGAGGTGCTTGACCTCTGCCAACGAGAAGAAAGCGACTACTTTGATCGAAAGTCCGCGCGCCTCAAGCCCAAGGATGTTCAAGATCCGGCAATCGCTTTTGCCAATGCTGAAGGAGGCACGCTGGTTATCGGTATCGAGGACAGCGGCAAGGTGGCTGTGCCACTTGATCGCTGGCTAGGTAGGCCGTCGATCGAAGACTACAACCCCTTCATTGCAGCGCTCGCTGCCTTGAATCCAGGCATCGACTTCAGCCACCGCTTTCTCTACCGCGAAGGCCAGCTAACGCCGTCCTACGTTCTGGAACTGGAAATTCGGAGGAGCCTGAAAGTCCATGAAACGGCCGCAGGAGAAGTGCTCATACGCAAAGGTGCCCAAAACCTGAGGCTGACTGCGTCCAAGGTCCAGGATCTAATGCGCGCCAAGGGGATGGTCTCGGAGGAGGACAACTGGCTGGTCGACGTCCGCCCTGAACCGATCGTCGAGGGTGCACCGCTGAGCGCATTCCTCCAGTCGCTCAGCATTACTAACAAGGATCCAATTTCATTTTCGTTGAAAGAGCGGCTGATTCATCCCGATTCTTTTACGCCTACGGTCGCCTGTGTGCTTCTGTTCGCCGAGAACCCAAGTTCGGCGATGCCTCGACAGTGCGCGGTCAAGATCGTGCGCTACGACTCTTCTCACGAGGAAATTGAACGGGACAGCCTGACTGGCGATCAGCACTCGATCGAAGGCCCACTCCGCGATCAGATCGAGGTGGCCTTTCGCACCTTGAAAGCAGTTATCAGCCGGAGCGTCTGTTGGACATTGGACGGACTGCTTGCCCCGACGTACCCGGATGAAGCGCTCTACGAACTGCTCGTGAACGCCGTTCTACATCGCGACTACGGCGTATCGGACAACGTGCTCATCAGCGTCTACCGCAATCGCGTTGAGTTTCGGAGTCCAGGCCGGCTGCCTGGTTACGTCACAACGCAGAATATCGCCGACGCGCGCTTCTCGAGGAACCCCAAGCTTGTCCGCCTGCTCTCAAAGTACCCAGATGCCCCAAATAAGGACCTAGGCGAAGGCATCAACACGGTCGTCGAACGGATGCGACAGGCGGGATTCGTTGACCCTATTTTTAAAGAAGACGGCGCTAATCTTTACGTGACGCTACGGCGAGAACCGAAGATCGACGGCGCGAGTATCATCACCACGTTCATCGACCGGCATGGGTCCATCAACAATCGGCAAGCACTCGATCTTCTAGCTCTCGATTCAGCAGAGCAGATCACAAGCATCTTCAGCAAACTCCGAGAACAGGGCCTCATCGCGCGGGAGGACGAATCGCAGACGGGTATTCGAGTTCGCTGGCGTCTGGGCGTAGCCCTTCAACGGAAGTAGCTATTCCACCACTTATAGCGCGCCATATCGCGCCATCTAGCGCAAAAAGCTCGCGAACAGCTCGACCACCTTCATACAACTCGGGAGCGTTACGCGGAACGGTAACGGTGTCAAATGCAATCTCATGCATGGACGCCCCCGGTTTGCCAAGTTTTCATGCTGTGATGTATCAAAGGTCATGATTGCAGCCATGCATCCGGACTTCAAGTGCCGAGCGCAGGCCGGCGGTCCCTGATGGAATATGCTGACGAGGTCCCGATCAAGTTGACGAGCTTACTGCTCCTTGAGATTTGTCGGGTTTGATTCGTCACGGTCTGACCTGTGTTGCCATCACATCATGATTGCCCAGGCAATCGGTGGAAGGGTCCTTCTGTTTATTCAAAGAGTGTTGCAGTCCCGGATTACATGTTCAACTCGCAGCTCCGTAGCCAGGCTGGTAAGACCGCCCGTGGGCCAGCAGGGCCCATACGATCCGCGCGTTCTTGTTGGCCAGCGCAACCGCCACCACATTGAGATTTCGACGCTGCAGTAGACGAGGCAGCCAACCTTCATGATCGTTCCTGCGTTGAGCCGACCGGATGACAGAGCGTGCTCCGTGGATCAGCAAAGTTCGTAAATAAGTGTCTCCCCTTTTGCTGATGCCGAGCAGAATATTCTTTCCGCCGCTTGAGTTCTGTTTGGGTACCAGGCCGAGCCATGCGGCGAGCTGGCGTCCGCTGGTGAAGCCTTTGGCATCGCCGACCGACGCGACTAACGCGGTTGCAGTAATCGGCCCAATGCCGGGTACCTGCGCTAGCTTGAGACTCGCTTCATTGTCGCGATGCCATCTCTGGATCTGCGCCTCCAACTCTCGGACCTGCCTATCGAGCTCGTTCAGATGCTCCATCAAACGCTCAATGAGCAAACGGAACGAACCTGTCAGGTCGTTAGAGGCATCTTCAATCAACTCTGGCACACGGCGGGCGATGTGGGTGATGCCTTGTGGAATGACGAGCCCGAATTCGCTAAGAAGTCCACGGATCTGGTTCGCCTGTGCCGTGCGGGCTTTTACGAAGCCTTGACGTACGCGATGTAGCGACAATACCGACTGCTGCTCAACATTCTTGAGCGGCACGAAGCGCATGTTGGGTCGCGCAACCGCTTCGCAAATGGCTTCGGCGTCGGCTGCGTCGTTCTTGTTTGTCTTGACGTATGGTTTCACAAACTGTGGTGCGATCAGGCGAACGGTGTGTCCCATACCCTGAAGCTTCCGAGCCCAGTAATGAGCACTGCCGCAGGCCTCCATACCGATCATGCATGCTGGCAGGTTAGCGAAGAACGCTAGCATTTGATCCCGCTTGAGCAGCTTCTTCAACACCGCTCTCCCATGCTCGTTCACGCCGTGCACAGCAAACACAGATTTCGCCAGATCGATACCAATTGTCGTAATCTTCATAACGGGCGTTCCCCTCGCTTCAGGTGGTTGCTTCGACACTTCCACTCTGGCACATCGATGCTGTTTCGGGTGGGGGCATCCATTCCATTAAGTTGATACAGCTTCAGACGGACTTGACGAGTGTTATTTTCCAGCGCGGGGCATCGCCGCTCAACGAATGTTGATGGGAAGTTCAGATCGGGTGAAAATCGAAAATCGAGCGGTTTTCCGTAGCGCGCGCTCTCCCGTCCAGTAGCCACCTGCCGTGCTATCGTTACCTGCGCGCTCGATGGCGAAGTCGGCAGGTATAGCACTCATCACCTGTAATCAGGGTGAATAGCTGTCCGCGCTCTTATCAAGCTTTGCTGAGAGACACGAAACCAACAATTGCTTCGGGCTTGGCAAAAGAGCTCAGCATATGCCCTACAAAGGGAAAACCGTGACGACCTGGAAACAGCGCCTTGAAGGATACCGGACAGCAGGAGCGGCACTCTTTTACGATGGCTTCCTTCAACGCTTCGGGAAAAATGAGTGGGTGCCAAACGACGCCGACTCGAGGGCGGCTGCCGAACTCCATACACAGCTCGCTACACGCGTCACCACGCAACCACTGCGCTATGGAGACGGCGTCGAAAGTACTGCGTTAGAAAGTCTTTACCGCCTCTTCGGTAGTGCGCGCGAGATTCAAGACAGACACTTCGGCGCAATGCACTTCGAGACCCTCGCGTGGCACGTGCTCAATGCTCACGTGCGCCCCTTCACGGCGAAATGGCACCGACGCAATCTATCCGGCGCGCTTAGCGCATTAGACGACACCGACGAATTCCGAAGCGATCTCGAGGAATTACAACCACTACTGATCCTGTTTGACGAACTACTGCTGGAGATACGGGATGGCCAGCGTCCGTTACCCACGCCCGTAGCGGACGAGGTAAGTGACCGGCTAGAAAGCGAGATGGCCGCGCCCCTACAGTGGGGCATCTCCCCGACCGGAAGCAACGAGCAGAAAGCACACGCAAACGCAATGAATGCGGCAGAACGTGAGGCCATCAAGGCACGCCGTAATACCTACGGCGTTAAGTCCGACCGGGAGTATGCCACCGGACTTGCCCTCTCCGGTGGCGGAATCCGTTCAGCTACGTTTTCGCTGGGCGTGTTGATCGCACTTGCCCGGCGCAATCTGCTACCGGACTTCGATTACCTATCAACTGTGTCGGGCGGCGGCTATCTGGGCTCCTTTCTGACGACGTTTCTTTCCACCACGGGCGATGCCACGGACAGCCGTGTACAAAATCTCGGTCTGTGTGCAACGCAGAGCCCATTTTTGAAGGAAGAAGGAGAAGCCCAAGCCCTTCGTCACTTGCGGCATCACAGCAAGTATCTGCAGACGTCTTGGATCGAACGTGTTGTTATGGCCGCCTCACAGATTTACGGAATGCTCGTCAACAGCCTCGCGCTTGCGCTGATTCCCGCGTTGCTCGCGCTCATCGAGTATGTGGCACGAACCACGATTGGAGCGCGCCTACCTGACTTCCACCTTGGTTTTGTGGCTGCAGCATCATTGATGGGAATTGCGATCGTGCTGCCCTTGCTCGTACGAATGGTCCCGTCGATCCGAAGTCGCGCCGACATAGTGCTCGCCTGGCTAGCAGTTCCCCTGCTCTTATTAGCCACCTGGCAAGCGCTGGGGTGGTTGCACCGCCATCTCGACTTCTTTGACCCGGGACGACACGGAGTACCACCTTACACCGTGGCGCTCATCACCGCCGGTGCGATCCCAGTGGTGAGCGCAGGTGTCATCGCCTTGCTCGGACGTCGTAATGCACAAGTACAGATTCCGCTTGCAGTAATCGCAGGATGCGTGGCGCCTGTGTTCGTCGTGGGGCTGGAACTCTTGATCTATCAGTGGCTGACAGGTGTCGGGCCTAATCTCGCACCATGGGCGTGGATGCCATCGGCGCGCGCTAGCGTGCTAGCGCTCCTGCTCCTGGTCATATTCTTCGTCGTGTGCGTGCCGCTCGACATCAACTTCACGTCGCCCCACCGGCACTATCGCCGAAAACTCGCCGAGGCGTTTCTGATTCAGCCCGCGCGTGATCAAAATGTCAACCATCCGTTCGACAGCGGTGTCCGTATCAAGTTGTCTGAGATGAATCCGCGGGCCCGTGCACCGTATCACCTTATCAATGCGGCATTAAACGTACCGGCCTCTGACAACCCTGCGATGCAAGGCCGGTTGACTGACTTTTTTGTGTTCAGCCGCGACTTTTGCGGCAGTCCTCTGACCGGTTATGCAAAAACGCAGGTTTGGGAAAAACTCGACAAGGGGCTTGACGTGGGCACCGCGATGGCTACATCGGGCGCGGCAACGTCGCCCTTAATGGGCCTGCAAACGAAGCAATACCAAACGTTTTGGCTGGCTATGCTCAACGTGAGGCTCGGGTACTGGCTAAAAAATCCCTTTTACTCCCGGGCACGTGCCAGCGGTACGCCTGGCGTGCGGTATTTGTTGAGCGAGATGTTTGGAAAGATTAACGAAAAAGGCAGATATTTGAACGTCACTGATGGCGGTCATATCGAGAATCTGGGCGTCTATGAACTGTTGCGACGCCGCTGTAAGTATATCGTTGCGGTAGACGGCGAGCATGACCCCGCAATGACGTTTCACGCGCTCACCACGCTTCAGCGACTCGCGTCAATCGACCTGGATATCTCGATCGAGATCGATCTCGACGATCTTCGTCTTCGCAAGGACGGCTTGAGCCGCTCTCACTTCCAAATGTGCCGCATCCGTTATCCGAGGACCGCCACGCAGCCGCCTGGCATAGGCTATCTGATCTACGTGAAGCTCTCGCTGACCGGCAATGAGGGGGAGTTCATTCGACGATATCGCATGGATGAACCCGCCTTTCCGCATCACCCAACGGCCAACCAGTTTTTTACTGAAGCCCAGTTTGAAGCCTACCGTTCGCTCGGAGAGCACGTTGGCGACAAGCTCTTCATGAAAGCCATCGTTGGAGAACTGGCCAGCGAGGGACCTCTTTCGGTTCAGGAGTGGGTCAGGCGGGCGGGCAAAAGCATCCTTACATAGCTGACGCGGCCGGAGACCCTACAACAAGAGAGACGTCCCGAAGGTCTGACGGCAGGCCTCCCGCACCTCGCTAGACAAAGAGGCAGTCCTGCTGCGCACCCTCACCGTGTACCAGATGTTGGAATCCGTAAAGTTCCGCAATACCGCGACGAAAGTCGGTCACCCCACCGTAGCTGGGATGCCGCACCACCGCTACATTCACGCCAAAACGGCTGGCGTATGCAGCGGCATCCTGGCCGATGGAGACAATTCTTTTGATGCCCAGCCCCTCAATCAGCGAGGCATTCAGGTCATCGACTTCCGAGAGTTCAGCGCGCGAGAAGCGCCTATTCGAGAGGGCGGTGCCTGGTTCGTGAGGATGAAACGGAAACACGTTCCAGAAAACCGGTGGATGCTTCACTCGGCCAAGCGCCCCCCAGATTTCGGCGGCGGTGCGCTCCGCAACGGGAGTGCCGCAGGTGGCTCGGGCCAAGCGCGCACCGGGGAAAAGTCTTTCGAGTTCGGGCAAATGATATTCGTCAGTCAGCGCAAGTCCCGTGCGCCGACCTCCACGATAGCCCAAATCTCGTCCCATCCAAATCGTATCAACCCCGCAATCAAGCGCGGCAGCCAAATAAGACCGCAAATTTCTGCGACGTGTAGCAGCGGCGTCGGCCCTGTCGTGGATCGGGCAAATATCGCGGTAGGGATTGAACACGTTGTCCAGCGCGATTGTGGCTAGACTTTTGACGAAGGAGTCGGGCTTCATTCTTTGGTCCGGGTTAGCGCCCCGAATGATAGCGTATGTGCGTCCATGTCGACTGTAACTCGACCGCCACGGTTTTCCGGCCGTCGCAACTCGCGGAAGACCCGAAATCCATCCAGTATCGCCCGCTCCCACTGCCATAGTGGAGCCGCGGCCACCTCATAGCCATCGACCATGCTGCGAACCTGCTTGAGCAGTCCGTACTCGAGCTTGCCGATCGCAACGTCGGCATAATAGTTGCGGTGCCTCGCGTGGTTAAAAATCCAGGTAGCAATGCCTTCTTCTATTATCATTGCGCGCGCGCCGTCTTCGTTTTCGTCGATCTCCGGCACCGATTTGCGTTTGACCTTCAGCAACGCCCGGATCACGGGCGACCATCCGAGATGCGCTACGTATGCGAGGTGGAAAACATCGTGAAAACGGTAGTCGTCGGGTTCATTGCTGTTATCCGTCAGACGGTCACCGATGTAAACCCCGTGTAGTTGCTGTACGACGTAGCTGCCCGTCTTCGATCTACGCTCAATAAACTCCATCGGAATACCGCGAGGCAGTTGCTCATGCTGCGGAAACGATTCGTCAAACGGTAGCGTGTACTCGAGGAATTGTCCAGGCCATCGACCGTGAATCTTTACAAGGTTGTCACGTGCGACGTCTTCCAGCTTCAGCATGAACGATGCAGCGACCAAAGCCAGCATGCCCAGCAACTGGGCGAGCAGGTTGGTCTGGGTGTCGTGGTAGAGGGTCAGCTGCGATATGTCCGCATGACCGACGATCTCCCCGCTCGCACGGGCCAGCTCACCCAGTAGTTGCGTCCGACGACTTTCCAGATCGTCACAATGGACCGCAATAAGTCCATCGATCTGCCGAAAGTTAACCTCTCCACCATTCTCACGTTCATGCTCTCCGAACCGCCTTCGAAGATACGTCACACACCGTTCGCCGAGAACCCGGGGATCGATTGCGCTCGCATTGGCGATCGCCACCAAGTACCAGAGCGCGTCGCCGATCTCTTCGCCAGCAACCTGCGTCTCGGATTCTTGCAGGCGATCCCGATTTACTTTCTTCAGCGCCGACAGTAGCCCACCCACCTCACCGAAGAAACCGAAAGTCAGCTGGACTGAACCGTCGGGGACCGAAGCAAAGCGATCGGTTTGACTGGACCGATCCGCATATGCGGCAATCGTTAGCGGCGGCTGCTGCGCTTGTGCGATAACCATGGTTGAACTCCCCAACGTCACATCGTCTTCAGTTCGAAGATCGCGCCCACGTGGCCTGCGGGCGCTCCCATTTGAATGGCGCCGCCTGATACCCTTGAACGCCGAGGGCCTCGAACCAAGCAACGAAATCGGCGATGAAATGCGGTTCAAAACAATTGCGGAAACCACGCCTGATGAAGATCTGCTCTAGATCTTGAGGGACCGCAATCGCCTGGTTGCCCCAATACGCAAACCTGTGGCCGATCAGCACGCCTGTGGACCTCGTATCATTTGCGATGTTACGAGGGTTGAGATCGCCATTTACGAGACTATGATGTGAATCGGCCTGTTGCCACTGACCGTCACCATCGCGATGGTAAATGTTGTCGCCGAACATCTGCTTGACACTGCCAAAACGTGAAGGCCTCTTGTGATAAAACCGCTGGTCTGCCCAGTACGTGTCGTAGGTTAGGACCTCATCGACGCGCATTACGTATACAAGTCCAGGCGGACGACGATCAGCCAAGGAACTCAATCCCGCAATCCAGTCTCCAACCGCCGCCTGCTGACGGATATCCGGCTTGCATGTCGCAAGGGTACACACGCCCCCGAAAGGATTGGGCGCGAACCCATAGTCGCGGGCAACGACGTAGGAAAAGAGTCGCATGGGCTGTTAGCAGGAGTATCGGGGAATGTCGCGCGCGGAAGCAGGTCCTCCGTCCGGCGCGTCTTTTTCATTGATGCAGCCCTCGACCGCATCCTTCACGCGCTCAGCTTGCCATCCGACCACTGCGTCGGCATAACGCTCTAACGCTTCGGGTATCTCGCACTGCGCCTCCCCATGGTCCCACACGCCCACGATGCGCTTACCCATCTTTTCAGCACACTCGATCTCCCAATTAACCCATTCGCTGTCGCGGGTCTCGGGCGTGATAAGGACGACGAAGACGGATGCCCACTCAATCCGGGGAGCGAGGATCTGGGATTTGATGTAGTCCGGGTTCGTCGCATTGTTCGGCTTGTCGCTATTGATGGAACCGTCCCTTACATCCATGCCGGCTTTGGCCAGCAGTTCCTTAAGCGGTGTAAGTCTGTGGTCATCCTCGTGCACGTGACTGATAAAGACGTGAGTCCGGTCGCCTGCCATGACTACCCCCGTTAAAACTAAAGATGTGGTGGATATTCCAAAAGCAAATCTCTCAACGCCTTCCGCCATTACATTGCCATTTATCGAAACGCGTACAAGGCGCTTCAGTCAAACCCCATAGGTAACTCTAGGTCGAGCGTAGCAACTCAGCGATTTCACCAGCGATTTCATTAACTGTATGCGTCGCTGTACTTCGTGCGACCTTGTCTGCGAGGGACGGACTGAAATCCATGACTTGCTGCTTTGTGACGTTGTGCCAAATAGGCAACAAAATCTGCTCGCCCGACACCGCACGCGTCACGATGCCGTCCAGTTCGTAGTTCGTCCAGCCCTTCGTTATGAATGAATGAGAAAGCACCACGAGACCCACCCTGCTACTGGCAAGTCCACGGTCAATTTTCTGCCGAAGGCTGTCTCCAATTCGCAAAGTAAACTCGTCGTACCAGACGTTCAGGCCGTGCGAGATCAGGGCGCTGGCCAGCGGGCGAACAATTTCATCCTTGTCCTCTGATGCGTGCGAGATAAAGACATCGTGGTACTGACCGCCAGAATCAACATCGGGTGGAAGGTCGTTTCGAACTAGACTTGGAAGCTCGCTGAGCGGCGCTTCGCGGATCTCCGGCAATGCAGCCGGCAAGATCCTGACCGATGCTCGAGTACTGCCACGCAAACCTTGCATGTCAATCGTCACGTGCCAGTGGCCCGAAGAGGGGATAGTCAGGCGTTGAGGCGATCGCGTCGCGAGCCCCCCAACATACCGATGCTGACGCCCGTTCTTGTAGTTACTGAAGTTCGAGCTATCCATCAATCTGACATTGGCACCAGAGGAAAGCGTGATCTCGACGACTTCGCCCCGCTTCCTTTGCCCGAGATCATGATGCAGAAAATTCAAGCTCGCCCCCGACGATAGATTTCATCAGCCGATCGAAGCCGACCGATCATTTGTTTATTACTTTTGTCCGTCGATTATGCCTGCACGCAAATTTTCTACAAGCGGACATCATCGTGAAAGCGCGGGTCGGAGACAGATGATGCATATTGCATTTTCTCGAGTCCCAACCTAGGGGCCGCTCTATGAGAAGGAGTGCCGCATGAGCAGGAGGCCAAAGCGAGAATACAGGTGACAACGGAGAAGTCGCCGGCGTCTTCGTTCGCAAAAAGCGATCACGCGACACCCCTGTCGACGAAAAAGAAAGCCCTTAAAGCATGCCGCTGCAAACATACTCAAAGCGCCAAGCTCTTAGACGAAATCGCCCTCCGCAGTTCTTCATGGATGTGCCGGAGTGGTACGTAGTCGAAACGCGAACGGAAAAGCGCTATCATTATTCGATATGTTGAATGCCAGCAAGGCGAGTGGAAATTCGAGTGTTGTTCGGAAACGAGGTCACAATGGCTAACCAATACAACGCGCTGGCCGATTTGTTTGCAGGGCCGCCAAAAAGACGCTGCTTCATTTCATATCACCACGCAGACGAACTTGCGACACGCCACTTCATCCAGACTTTTTCAACTTCCGGCCAAGTGTTTACATCACGGGCATTGGGAATAGAATTGGAGCCCGATATCGTCAACAGCTCGGATACAGATTACGTCTTACGGCGAATCAGAGAACGCTATTTGGCTAACACTTCTGTGACTATCGTGATGATTGGTCGTTGCACCCGTTCGCGGCGCTATGTCGATTGGGAAATTGCAGCCTCTTTAAGAAACATGCCCGGCGGCCCTGCAAACGGGCTATTGGGAATCAAACTACCGTCGTATGTCAACGGGGACGGCTATCCCGATAGGTTGAACGCGAACTTGCTACCTCCGCCCGTTCTACCAGGGCAAGAGTGTTACGCCCGAGCAATTAACTACCCTGCCTCAGCACAGGAGTTGGCAACAGCGATCGAAGCGGCATATCAGCGCCGTCAGTTGGTTAGTCACCTAATTGACAACTCCGCGCCGCGATTCGCGTACAACAGGCAATGTCTATGAGCTCGGGAATTCCCACACCACCTGCGTCTGCGACGTCGGCGTCGCCTGCTTCGGGAACGCTTGTTCAGATGTCAGTCCATTCCGTTTTCGATCGCATGGATGCGTGTATGAGGTTGTACTCAGGATTTTCCGGAGCGTAGAAGTTACGATCCCCCGCGACGCTACTCTTAAGAACTGCCGCCCATCAGGCATATGTCGATTTATCAATTCCGTATCCAACCCTAATGCTTGCTGCGATTCCGCAACCAGACGTTACATCGCCGTACGCAGCAGCTCGACAACTTCAAAATGAAGAACAAGAGCCATGAGTATGCGCGGGGCCGATTGGGCAGTTTTTGGGAGCGGTCTCATCACCATCATTGGCGTTGTCACTACGTCCAACGCCTGATACAAGACACCCCGCACGTTTTGCCCCGTCGTTCTGCGTGATACGCTTTACGACGCAGAAAAAATAGAGTACTGAGGGTGAAAGGATAGCGCTAGCGGACGGTCGCGGCGTCTTTGACGAAGGACTTATGAGTCACTTTGACGAACTACCGCGTCGCGACCGAAATCACGAGATCGAGGACAAAGCAATCGCCGCCTTCCAGATGCGGCTTAACGAAAGTGGCGCTTTCATTCTGCAGGCGACGGACCGCAAGGACTACGGGACCGACTGCCAGATCGAGGTGATGGCTGATGGGCGTGCCACTAACGCTAGGGTCCACGTCCAACTTAAGGGAACTGAAAGTGCGCTGAACGCCAACGGCTCGCTCAGCGTCGAGGTGCGCCGCACAAACCTCAACTATCTGCTAATGCAGCCTTACAGCGTTTACGTCTCCTATCACGTGCCGACGGGCTCCTTACGCATCCGCACGGCAGAAAGTGTTGCTCATCAATATGAACATGGCGGAACGAACTGGACCAACCAGGAGTCGCTGACAGTCTCTTTCGTTGAAGAGCTGACGGTCGAGCGCCTTGGCCGGCTCGCGGATCTCGCCCGTGCCGGGACAAAGTCGTCACGCGATCGGCGCGTAGGCGAAGTCGGCGTGGCCGCGACCGACGTATCCAATCATGTTCTGAAGTCTCCGTCGGACGTTCATGTTCCTGATGACCCGGCCTTGGCGCGCAAGCTGCTCGTGCAACTCTACGAGAAGAACGCAGATGAGGTGATTAGCGCCGGGTTCGCTAAGTTCGTGGCCGCTTTTGGCGCTGGCAGTGACGAAATGGGCATTTGCTACATGTCTGAGATCAACCTCGGCATGGATGGCATGAGCCACCACCCAGAGAGGATCGAGGAGGCCATCCGCTTTTTCCGAACGAGGCTCACCGACGATCGTCACCAGGTCGGCGACCTGCACTACACGATCGGAAACGCCTTTCACGCTCTCCATAACGAGCAAGAAGCAAAGCGCGCCTTCGAAGCCGCGCTCGCCGACCCGGCGCTCGCTGCCTCCCCCGAACTAGCAGCTCAGGTCCACAAAAACCTTGGCTCCAGTTACGCGCTGCTTGGCGACCATGACCAGGCGGTGGATCACTACCGCGAAGCTTTACAGTTGAATCCCGACCTTGCGGAGGCTCACAACGTCGTGGGCATCCACTATGTCCGTCTGGGCATGTATGAGGACGCGTTGCATCATCTCGACCAAGTCGTCTTCTCGGATCAAAAGCAGGGCCGGACCTCCGCGGTCAACGGCTGGCGCGCCAACGTCCTTTTCAATCTTGGCGATGGCCGTGCAGCGTTTCGCGAAATTAATGGGCTGGTGGCGCAGGCTGATCGCCTCCGTTGGATTTGGCCCTGGTGTCGCCGTCTGGTTGCTGGCTTCGGGCGCGCGAATGTGGACAACGCCCGTCAAGCTGTGCCCTTCTGGCAGCGCTATATAAGGGCGAACCCTAGGGAGCCGGCCGGCAGGTGGGAACTTCTCATGACGACGTTCTATCTGCGCGGTCAAGGAGAGGATGTCGCGAAGAGCTACAGCGAGTTCCGCGCGGAATTTGATCGCCACATCGCCTACGTCGACGCCGACAATGCCGCGCTGCCTTGGGATCGTCTGGGCCACTGGGCTCAGGATGACGAGGACTGGACGGAGGCGGAGCGCTGCTTTCGCAAGGCCTATGAATTAGCGGGCGGCGAATACGGCTATTGCCTGGCGATTGCCCTCATGGAGCTCGGGCGGTTCGATGAAAGCGTGCCCCTGCTACTGGAGCAGGCTCAGACCGTTCAGCCGGATGCCATGAGCTGGTTTCAGCTGGCTGCGGCTTACGCCAGCCTCTGTAGTTGGCTAGAGGCGATCGACGCCTACGAGAGGGCGCTTGCGCTCGACCCGGACTATGCCTTGGCGATGTTCGACCTTGGCGGCGCTCACTGGAACAGCGGTGACGCAGCAACTGCGGCGAAGGTTTGGGCGTCGGCGATAGCGCGCTTCCCCGACCACGAACTTAGCGCCAAGCTTAAGCGCGATTTCCCGTTGTTGTTTAGTGATCCGGCTGCCGACCAAACCGGCGATGGCGCTCGTTAGAAGCTTCGTGCTGGGAAAGGGACTCAACTGAGCTTTGGTGCAAGCGGAGGTAATGCCGATCGCTACGCGCCGGGACGTGAGGTGTTCTGCGCATTGCCGTCGACAGCTAACCTGATCTATCCCCCCAAATCACCTGGCATGCGGGTCCGCACCGGGCGGTTCGAGTGATTGAGGTCGCGCCGGGTTTATGTTGCTCCCGACCCGACGCTCGGTTTCACTCTGACCTGGTTCGGCGATCTTGATCGCTAGCGGCCTAGGCCTATCGAGCTTCATTCTAACCATCACGACGGCGTCCTTCGATGACGCAAGCATGCAGTTGCGCTTCACGCTTGAAACCGCCATGCGATTTGCGCCCTCAGGAGCGCACCTATGCTGGACGAATCAGAAACAACAAAGCCGACTTTAAGTCGGCTTTGTTGTTGAAGCATAAACTTGCACTTTGTGAACGGAAGCATATCGTTGCACTTAGCGCAAAAATATCCTTCCAGTCTCAAGTGCGGTGTTTCTAAATGGCTTCGTGGTGGAGAGGAGGAGGATCGAACTCCCGACCTTCGCATTGCGAACGCGACGCTCTCCCAGCTGAGCTACCCCCCCAACGACAAATGATTCTAGCACAAGGTTTTTCGCTTTTGCCAAGCCCCCCGAATGCTGCAAAACATCACTTCGACGGCGCTCCCGCGACCACCCAATCCACCACCGTGCGGATATCCGCATCGCTCATCGCCGGGTGGGCGGGCATCGGAATCGCCCCCCACACACCCGAGCCGCCGTTCTTCACCTTGAGCGCCAGCTTCGCCGGCGCCTGGGCGTCGCCCTTGTACTTCGCCGCGATCTGCTGAAACGACGGCCCAACGAGCTTGCGATCCACCGCATGGCAACCCATGCACGCATTGGCGCTGGCGATCGTCTGACCGCGCGGCGTGCCGTCGGCGTGCGCCGTTGCGGCCAGACCGCTCAGTGCGAGAACTGCACTCACGCCAAGCAAGCCCCGCCCAAAACCACGCTGAATATGAACACCCCACTTCATTGGCTGACCTGCGGGTTGCCCGGATGCACCTGGGTCGAGTTCGTCACCGGCGCCGGCGCCTGCTGATCGAGCGGACGCGAGCTCACCGATGCATCCGGCACCGCGCCAACCGTCGCATCGGTGGTCGGCGGGGGCGGCGGCGCAGCCGGTGCACTTGCTGCTGCCGCAGTCGCCGCAGCGGCGTCTTCCGGCAGGATGTACTGGAACACCTTCACCACTTGCGTGACGCCCGGCACGCGGCTCGCCACGTCGGCGCCGCGCGCGCCTTCATCGCGAGTGACGAGGCCCATCAGATAGACCGAGCCGTTCTCGCACACCACCTTGAAGTTGTTCGCCGAAATATTCTTCTCAGCGATCAGCGCAGTCTTCACCCGTGTTTCAAGGTAGGAGTCGTTAGCCCGCGAGGAAATCTCCGCTGCGGGCTGAACGGCCAGTTCGTTGACGATCGAAGTGACATTGTTCAGGCTGCGCACAATCTGCTCCGCCTTCTGCTTCGACGCGTCGTCCGGCACTTCGCCGGTCAGCAACACGCGGCGGTTGAACACCGTCACGTTGACGTGCGCCGAATCCGGCAAATTCTGGCTGATCTGCGCGAGCGACTTCACCTGAATCTCACGGTCCTCGGTCTGCGCGCCAACCGTGCGCCGGTCGGTCGCTACCAACGCGCCGCCACCGGCCGCACCGGCCACCAGCAAAAAGCACCCTTGCAGCGTCGCGGACAGACCCGCCGCCAGCCCCACCACCAGTGTCGTTCTCACCAGTGTCGTCTTGACGCGAAATACGCTCATCAACTAGCTCTCCTTCGGAATCAGTCTTCGCCCAGCAACATGGCATCGATGCCGTCGCACAGACAATGGATGGTCAGCAAATGCACTTCCTGAACACGCGCGGTGCGGTCCGATGGTACGCAGATCGAAATGTCGGTGTCGGCCAATACTTCGTGTGCCTTGCCGCCGCCTTTCCCCGTCAACGCCACCACGATCATTTCGCGCTCGTGCGCAGCCTCGATGGCGGCCAGCACGTTCGCCGAGTTGCCCGAGGTCGTGATGGCGAGCAACACGTCGCCGGGCTGACCGAGCGCCCACACCTGCTTCGAGAAGATCTGCTCGAATGTGTAGTCGTTGGCTATGGCGGTGAGCACGGAGCTGTCGGTACTCAACGCAATAGCGGGCAAGCCGGGCCGTTCGCGTTCGAAGCGGCCGATCAGTTCGGCTGCGAAATGTTGTGCGTCGGCAGCGGATCCTCCGTTGCCGCACGCAAGAATGCGGTTGCCGTTGGCAAGCGCCATAAACATCGTGTCGATCGCAGCGGCGATCGGCATCGACAAGGTTTCCAGGGCTTCGAGTTTGACCGCCGCGCTGTCGCGGAAGTGCTGTTGAATGCGTTCGACTGACATCGAGTCTCTATCTTTTACCGCGTATGGACCGCTGCACGCGGCCCTGTTGTGAAGACATGTTGTTCTGACTGACAGTGCGGGCGGCGCCCATGCGCCTGCGGCCCCGCGAATGACTCGACGCCGCGTCACCCGCACGCGAGCGCAAGTTTATCGCACTCAAGCCCGTTATCCGCGAGGCGGCTCAGACTTCGTCGGCGCGAAATGCGTCGCGCAGCCAGACCAGCCGCCCGGCTTCGAACGCGACCACATCGAAACGGCACGCCGGCACGACACTCACGCGCGTGGCCAGATAGTGCCGCGCGGCGCGCACCAGCCGTTGTCGCTTCTGCCAGCCAATGCTCGCGGCCGCGCCGCCAAAGTGTCGTTGCGCCCTCGCTCGCACTTCGACGAACACCAGCGCGCCATCGCGCTCGCGCATCACCAGATCGATTTCTCCGCCACGGCACGCCACATTGCGCGCCACCAGGCGCAAGCGCTGGCGCTGCAGAAACACCAGTGCGTGCGCTTCGAAAGCGGCTCCGACGTCTTTGGACCCACCCCGTCCCGAAAAGTTGTGGGCACCGGAAGGTGGCGTTGAACGGCCCGGCCGCTCGGCCGCTGCGTGGCACAATGTCGGCCTTGCTCTGTCTGTCTGCGTCTTCTGCCTCATGACCTCTCTCTCCGAACTTGCGCAAGGGCAGCAATATCCTGCTGCCGCGCTCTATGTGGTGGCGACGCCGATCGGCAACGTAGCGGACATCACGCTGCGCGCGCTGCACGTACTCGGACTGGTGGACCGCATCGCCGCCGAGGACACCCGCAACACCGGTCAACTACTGGCCCGCTACGGCATCTCGAAGCCGCTTCTCGCCGTGCATCAGCACAACGAGCGCGCGGCGGCGTTGCGCATCGTCGAGCATCTGCAAGCGGGCGAGCGGGTCGCTTACGTTTCCGATGCCGGCACACCCGGCATTTCGGACCCCGGCGCGAAGCTCGTCGACGCCGTGCGCGAAGCCGGCCTGCCGGTGATTCCGCTGCCCGGCGCGAGCGCGCTCGCCACGGCGCTCTCCGCCGCCGGCGATTGGGTCGCGACCTTCTCGTTCCTCGGATTTTTGCCGCCCAAAGCGAAGCAACGCGCGGCAACCCTGCAAGCGCTCGCGACGCATCCACATGCAATGGTCTTCTACGAAGCGCCGCATCGCATCGTGGAAACGGTCGAAGCGCTGGCCGAAGCATTCGGCGGCGCACGCAAACTGCTCGTCGCCCGTGAGCTGACAAAGTTACATGAGGCGCTGCATCAATGCACCCTGGCCGAAGGGCCAACGTGGCTGGCAGCCGATCCGAACCGGCAGCGCGGCGAATTTGTGCTGGTCGTGCAAGGCGCGCAGCAGGAAGCGGCCGGCGAACACGATCACGACGCGTTGCTAGGCATCCTGCTGGAAGAATTGACGGTGAGTAGCGCGGCGAAAGTCGCGGCGGCCATCACGGGAGCGTCGCGCAACGCGCTGTACGCGCGCGCCCTGGCGCTGAAAAAAGACGCGGAAGAATAAAGGGCCGCGCGAGCGGCCCTTCGGAGAGGCGCGCGGACGGCAACAAGCCGAACCCGCCTCAGCGTGAGCGACAAGGTACGCATCACGCGCACCTTGCGGCCTTCAGCACATCATTTGACGTCGTTGCTGTTCGACGCCAGCATCTCGGCGCGTTCCGCCTTCGCCTGCTGCTGTGTCAAACCTTCGATCTGCACGCGCGCAGTGCCGGCGCGCTGCATGTGCAGCGCGGTAGCGGCCGCCAGCGAGAGATCGATGACCCGGCCGCGCGCGAACGGGCCGCGGTCGTTGATCCGGACGATCACGGAACTGTCGTTGGCCGGATTGGTGACCTTCACGTAAGAGCCGAGCGGCAGCGTGCGGTGCGCTGCGGTGAGCGCGTGCATGTCGTAGCGCTCGCCGTTCGCCGTGCGACGGCCGTGGAAGAACCTGCCGTACCAGGACGCGCGCCCGGTTTCGTGGTAACCGGCCACATTAGGACCTGTTTCCGAGAGTGGCTGGGCGTCGGCAAGCGACGTACCGCTTGCCGCGGAAGCCGATGCAGCCGGCGTGCCGAAGGCCTGCGGCGCGAACGTACCGGCGCCGCCTGCTTGCGCGCTCTTCGTGCTGAGCGGCGGGTTACTTGCCTCGTTGGCTGCGTTCGGGGGCATGGCGCACCCTGCGAGCACAAAAAAGGCAAAAAGACTCCCCATACTTCGGGATGACCGAGTTTTCATAAGACGTAAAATCACAATGTCGAGCCGCATCACGCGATAGCTGCGTGTTGCTGCGACTCCGGCGGAAAGCGA
>Ga0153933_1000129_pt1 | contig 39947 bp, 32 predicted proteins | sample TSNJ017MetaG_FD_102275 | JGI IMG/M metagenome (GOLD analysis project Ga0153933, IMG submission 102275) | Attine ant fungus gardens microbial communities from New Jersey, USA - TSNJ017 MetaG | ecosystem: Host-associated > Fungi > Mycelium > Unclassified | place: USA: New Jersey, Wharton State...
AGGCGTTGCCGGGGCCTGCGATCGCGAGCCACATGAAGGCGGCGAAATAGGTCATCTCCTCGAAGCCGAGCAGCGTCTCCAACGAATCGACGTCGCCCCATTTCGCCGACTTGATCGCGACGATCATCACCACCGCGAGCATCGCCGCCGGGATCCGGGTGAACAGGCCGAGGATCAGCATGATCCCGCCGAAGCATTCGACGCCTGACACGAAGGGGGTGAGGATGTGCGGGAAGGGAATGCCCCATTCGACGAAGTTCTGGGTGACCTGCGGCAGGTTGGTGAGCTTGCCCCAGCCGGCCAGCATGAAGGTGTAGCCGACGATGATCCGCATCAGCAGGGGACCGGCCCAGGAGAAGTACGAGGCGATCCGCGCCGGCAGCAAAATCAGCAGGTTGACGATGAAATTCATGCGAAATCCTCCCGACGAGCCCAAAGCTACGGCCGCGTCATGGCAGGAGTTTCGCAAGGAACGGCCCGCTTGTTACGGGAGCCTAGCCGATATTTTGCAGCGAAGGGAACGTCTCCAGGAGCCAGACGCTGACGCCGGAGACGGCGCCGGTGAGGAAACCGATGCCGGTGATCACCATCAGCACGCCCATGGCGCGCTCGACATTGTCGAGATGCCCCTTCATCCGCGCGAACAGCGATGCGAACTGCTCGACCATGAAGGCCGCGAGCAGGAAGGGGATGCCGAGCCCGGCCGAATAGACCGCGAGCAGGCCGGCGCCATGGGTCACGGTCGCCTCGGCCGCCGCGATCGAGAGGATCGCCGCCAGGATCGGGCCGATGCACGGCGTCCAGCCGAAGGCGAATGCGAGCCCCATGACATAGGCGCCCCACATCCCGACCGGCTTCGGCGCCGTCATCCGCCCTTCGCGCATCAACAGGCCGATCCGGGTCACGCCGAGGAAATGCAGGCCCATGATGATGATGACGACGCCGGCCAGGATCGAGAGCTGGGCCGACCATTCGCGCACCAGGGCGCCGACCAGCGAGGCGCTGGCGCCGAGCGCCACGAACACGGTGGAGAAGCCGAGCACGAACATCAGCGCCGCCGCCATCACCGCGCGCTTGGAGGCCGCGGTGGCGCCGTCCTGGTTGACCTGCTCGATGGTCGCGCCGGTCAGATAGATCAGATAGGGCGGCACCAGCGGCAGCACGCAGGGCGACAGGAAGCTGACAAGGCCGGCGATCAGGGCGGCCGGGATCGAGACGTCGTGCATCAATGAACCTTCAGGGATTTCTGCTCTGTCTTGGCGTGTACGCGGCCAACAATCCAGAAGTTTCGCTGGCTTCGTATTCAACTATGGTCACAGGCCCGTGTCCGGCCGCCATGCCTTGTGCCGGCTGGCGAAACAATCGCAGATATGTTCCGTAGTGGGTTGAGGAAACCGCGAACCCCGGACCCTTTTTGATGCGCATCGGCATCCGCAGCGCCATCTCCGCCCTCGTGCTGACCTCGATCGTGGTCAGCGCCGTCGGCGTGCATCTTCTGTGGTGGCGCACCGCACAAAGGGTGAGCCAGACGCTGGCCAACACCATCAACGACCAGATCGTCTCCGCGGTCGGCGACGAGCTGCAATCGATCACGACCGAGGCGCGCTCGTCGATGACGGCGGTGCGGACGCTGCTCACCGAGAAGGTGCTGGACGCCCACGACGCGCGGAAACGCGAATTCGTGTTCCTGTCGCAACTGCAATCGCAGCCGACCATTTCCTGGGTTGCGTTCGGCTGGCCCGACGGCAACTTCTTCGCCGGCCACAAGCTCGGCGAGTCGGGCGTCGAGATGCTGACGATCACGCCCGACCGCAAACTGAAGGTCGATCAGTACGACTATGCCGGTGACGACATCAAGCTGAAGTCGAGCGCCGTCGAGGACACCAAATACCTCGTCACCGAGCAGCCCTGGTTTCGCGAGGCGATCGCCTCCACCGACGAGCACTGGTCGACCCTGACGGTCCACCCGCGCGGCGAGCGGCTCGCCGCGATGCTGGCGGTGCCGATCGACGTCGACGGCAAGCGCAGCGGTGTGCTCGCGATCATCATCGAGCTGACGCGGGTGTCGAATTTCCTGTCGCAGCTCACGGTCGGAAAATCCGCCGGGGCGTTCCTGCTCGACCGCGACGGCGGCGTGATTGCCTCGCCGGATCCTGATGCCAACGAGATCACCGCGCTGAAGACCGATCATCCGCTGCTGCCGGTCGCGGTCGACGCCATCAAGCAAGCGGGCAAGGCCTATAATCCCGGTGACGGCGAGGTGTTCCGCTCCCAGGTGACGCGCGATGGCTTGGCCTATCAGGCGGTGCTGACGCCGATCTCGTTTCCCGGATGGTCGCTGGTGACGGTGGTTCCGGAATCCGAATTCTTAGGTCCCGTGGAGATGACGATCCGCAACCTCGTGATCGGGCTCGCGGTGCTGATCGTCGGCGCCGGGCTATTGTCGGCCTGGCTGGCGCAGCGGCTCATTGCTGCGCCGTTGATCAAGGTGGTCGGCGAGATCAGGCATGTCGAACGCTTCGACCTCGACAAGGTCGAGCGGCATCCGTCGCACCTCACGGAAATCGAGAATCTCTCCGGCGCGATCGGCGACATGGCGCAGGGGCTCGCCGCGTTCCGCAAATATATCCCCGCCGATCTGGTGCGGCGGCTGGTCAGCGACGGCACCGGCGCGCGGCTCGGCGGCGCGGTGCGGCCAATGAGCGTGATGTTCATCGACCTCGCCGGCTTCACCGGCATGTCGGAACGGCTCGGCGACCGCATCATCCCGCTGCTGTCGCGCTATTTCGACGTGGTCTCGGCGGCGATCCAGCATGACGGCGGCACCATCGACAAGTTCATCGGCGATGCCGTGATGGCGTTCTGGGGCGCGCCGGCGGCCGACCCCGACCATGCGCTGGATTGCTGCCGCGCGGCGCTCGCCTGCCGGCGCGCGGTGGCGGACGCAGGCCTGGTCGACGACAAGGGCGAGGCGGTCACCATCCGCATCGGCATCAATTCCGGCGACATGCTGGTCGGCAATATCGGCTCGGAGGTGCGGCTGAATTACACCGTGATCGGCGATGCCGTGAACATCGCAAGCCGGCTCGAGAGCACCAACAAGACCTACGGCTCGACCATCATCATCGGCGAGGCGACGCGGCGGCTGGCCGGCAGCCGCATCGCCGTTCGCGAGCTCGACCGCCTCGCCGTCTACGGCCGCGCCGCCGGCCTGCAGATCTACGAGCTGCTCGGCCTCGCGGAGGAGGGCGCATCGATTCCAGAATGGGTGCAATGCTACGAGGCCGGCCTCGCCGCCTGGCGCGCCGGCGACTTCACCGCAGCGATCACAGCGTTCGAGAAGACCGAAGTGTTGCGCGGCGGTGACGCCGCCGCAACGCTGATGATCGCCCGCTGCCAGCACCAGCTCGCCAATCCCACCGATGCGGAATGGGACGGCACGACCGTGGCGAGGTCGAAGTGAGTGCGTAAGGTGTAAGGAGGGCGACACAAACTCGCTGTCGTCCCGGCGCAGGCCGGGACCCATTACCACCAATAGTCATTGTTGCGCATCGCCGGAACGACGAATCCCTCTCACAACAACTGCTGCGGAGTATGGGTCCCGGCCTGCGCCGGGACGACGATGAGGAGGGAGTTGTGCACTATCACCGCTTGCGCGCCCGCTGCGCCGCCGTCTCGAACTCGCGGCCCCGAATCCGCACCAGATCGTCAGCCGAATGCGCCAGCAGCACCACCGTCGCTTCGCGTGCGCTGTCCGCGTCGCCGGCTGCGATCGCGTCCAGCACCGCCTTGTGCTCGACCAGCGCGCGGGGGCGGTGCGCGCCGGTGGCGGCGATCGCAAAGCTCTGGCGCAGCGTGATCTCGAACATTTGCGCGATCGGCCAGAAGAACTCGTTGCGGGTCGCAAAGTAGATGCCCTGATGGAACGCGATGTCGGCGACGACGAACGCCTCGTTGGCCTCGGCCGCCGCCATGCCCTCATAGCCGGCGCGGATGCGCGCGATGTCGGCTTCGCTGGCGTGGACCGCGGCGAGCGCCGCGGCGGCCGGCTCGACCGCGCTGCGCAGCTGGAACAGTTTTGCGAGATAGCGGTCCATGTTCTCGGTCTCGAGATGCCAGCGCAGCACGTCGGGGTCGAGTTGGTTCCACTGCTCGGGCGGGCGGACGCGGGTGCCGCTCTTCGGCCGCGACTCGATCAGGCCCTTGCCGGTGAGGGTGCGGATCGCCTCGCGCACCACGGTGCGGCTGACATCCATCATCGCGCAGATCTGCATCTCCGGCGGCAGCGTCTCGCCGATGCCGATCTCGCCGCGCACGATGCTGCTGCCGACCCGGTCGGTGACCTGGCTGTGCACATTTCGGCGCAACGCGCTTGGAGCCTGGAACATCGGGAGCCTCGCTGCGGTTGGTGCGCACTTGCGCAGTCCGGTTGCGCCCTTGCGCAGTCCGATTTGTTTTGTCATACATTAAGACAAATAGCCTGCCAAGCTCGTGGCGACCAACGCTGTGGGCAACAACAATCCGTTCCTGGGGAGGAGCACCATGATGTCGAAGCGTTTCAGCCGCCGTATCGTCTTGCAGTCGTCGGTCGGAGCCGGCGCGTGGCTTGCCGCCGCACCGGCGTTGATCGGCCGCGCCGAGGCCGCGACCCTGAAGATGCGATGCTCGTCGTCGCTGCCCAACGATCCCAAATTCGCCAACGGCCGCGTTTACTACGACAATCTGGTCAAGAGCCTGAAGGCAAATGGGATCAGTGAGCAGATCGACATCGCGTTCTTCCCCGACAACCAGCTCGGCCAGGAGATCGACGTCATCAATTCGGTGAAGCTCGGCGTCATCGACCTGATGGTGTCGGGCTCGTCGATCTCGGCCAACCTCGTGCCCTTGGTCGGCACCTTCGACCTCGGCTACCTGTTCTCGAGCTTCCCGCAGCAGACCAAGGCGTTCGACGCCGGTGCCGCGAAGCCGATCGAGGACGCGCTGCTCAAGGGCGCCAACATCCGCATCATCGCCTGGGCCTATAATTTCGGTGCGCGCAGCGTGCTGGCGAAGAAGCCGGTGAAGACGCCGGACGATCTCGCCGGCCTGAAGATCCGCACGCTGCCCAATCCGATCATAACCGAGTGCCTGCGCCTGATGGGCGCCGCGGCGACGCCGCTGGCGTTCGGCGAGATCTATACGGCGCTACAGGCCGGCGTGCTCGACGGGCTCGAGCACGACCCGCCGACCATTCTCGCCAGCAAGTTCTATGAGACCTCGAAGAACTACGCGCTGACGCAGCACAACTTCTCGCCGCTCGCGGTCTATTTCAGCGACGCCACCTTCAACCGCATGGATCCCAAGCTGCGCGAGGGTTTCCTCGATGCCGCGAAGAAGGCCGCGATCGACACCCGCGCGCACGGCCTTGCGGTCGAGAAGGAGGCGCTGGCGGCGCTTGCCGAGAAGGGCGTCACCGTCGTCGAATGCGACAAGGAGGCGTTCCGCAAGCGGGTGCTGCCGCAGACCGACAATTTCGTCAAGGCGCGGCCCGAGGCGAAGGCTATCGTCGACACGATCCGCGCCACCCAGGCCTGAGGCCGTCGTGATGTCGATTGCAGCTGCCGTGCCCAGCCGCGCGGGTTTCCGGATCACGGCGCCGCTGCTCGCGCTAAGCGACGCGATCGCCGCGATCCTGCTCGCCGCTGACTTGATCGTGGTCTGCGTCTCGGTGCTGGCGCGCTATCTGTTCAATGCCCCGGTCGAGTGGTCCGACGACGTCGCCCGCGGCCTGATGGTTGGCTCGAGCTTCTTTGGCGCCGCCAGCGCGCTGGCGCGCAGCGAGAATCTCGGCGTCGCCTTCTTCGTCAACATGCTCGGCTCGGGCGTGCGGCGCGTCGTCGATGCGGTCGGTGCGCTGCTTGTCACCATCGTGGCCTCCTATGTCGCGTTCAACGCCATCAAGATGGGCTGGCTCACCACCGGCCAGACCTCCGGCTCGGGCCTGCCGCTGGAACTGACGTTCTATCCGATGGGCGTCGGCGCGCTGTTCATGACGGTGTTCGCCTTCGAGCTGTTCTGCGGTCGATCCTTGCGCGACATGATCGCGGGCATCGTCGTCACGGCTGTCGTCGTCGGGCTCTACATGGCGTGGGATGCGTTCGCGCCGTCGTCGGTGCCATCTTCGCAGGCACTGATGCTGATCGGCTTCTTCATCACGCTGTTGGGCGGATTGCCGATCGGATTTGCACTGGCGCTGGCGGCGCTGATCTTCCTCTGGGTGGAGGGCACGCTGCCCGGCGTGATCTTCGCCCAGCAGATGGCGCGCGGCATCGACAATTTCGTGCTGCTCGCGATCCCGTTCTTCATCCTGGTCGGCTATCTGATGGAAGCCAACGGCATGTCGGTGCGACTGATCGAGCTGTTGCAGCGCGCCGTCGGGCGGATGCGCGGCGGGCTCAACGTCGTGATGGTGATGTCGATGGTGCTGTTCTCCGGCATCTCGGGCTCGAAGATGGCCGATGTCGCGGCCGTCGGGTCAGTGCTGATCCCGGCGGCGCGGCGCTCGCGGCAGAATCCGGGCGGGGCGGTGGCGCTGCTCGCTGCGTCTGCCGTGATGGCCGAGACCATTCCGCCGTGTATCAATCTGATCATCCTCGGCTTCGTCGCCAATTTGTCGATCGGCGGCTTGTTCGTCGCAGGCATGCTGCCGGCCGCGCTGATGGCGGTCGCGCTGATCGCGGTGTCAATCATCTTCGGCAAGCGCCCGGCGGTTAGCGACGACACCCAGCCGCGTGCGGCGGTATCAGGCCTCTGGACCGGCGCGATCGCCTCGTTCGGGCTGATCTTCATGATCTTCTTCGGCTTCAAGAGCGGCTTCGCCACCGCGACCGAAATCTCGGCCTTCGCCGCGGTCTATGCCATCGCGGTCGGCAGCCTGCTGTTTCGCGAGCTCGGCGTGCGGAGCCTGGCGCACTGCTTTGTGCAGTCGGCAACACGTTCGGGCCTCGTCCTGTTCATCGTCGCCGCGTCGCAGTCGCTGGCCTTTATCCTGACCTTGCAGCAGGTGCCGCATGCCGTCGGCGAATTCATGCTCTCAATCTCCGGAAGCCACGGCGTCTGGCTGTTCATGGTGCTGTCGATCGCGGTGCTTGTCGTGATGGGCTCGGTGCTCGAAGGCGCCGCGGCACTGATCATCTTCGGGCCGCTATTGTTGCCGGTCGCGGTCAAGCTCGGCGTCGATCCCTTGCATTTCGGCGTGGTGCTCGTGATTGCGATGGGGCTTGGTCTGTTCGCGCCACCACTCGGTCTTGGACTCTATGGTGCCTGCCTGATCGGCAACGTGCCGATCGAGCAGACCATCAAGCCGATCGTCGGGTATCTTGGCCTGCTGTTGCTGTGCCTCTTGGTGATCGCGTTCGTGCCAGTGATCTCTACGGCGCTGCCGCATGCGCTTGGATATTAGGAGACGATGCGCGTGAAAGTTCTGCTCGCCCATACCCCGCAAATGCGCCGCGACTATTATGGCGAGCGCAGCCTGAACGGCCTGCGCGCGGTCGCCGACGTCAAGCTGCATGAGGGCGATGTGGCGCTCGACGCGGCGGCGCTGGTCGAGGCTGCTGATGATGTCGACATCATCGTTGCCGACCGCATGACGCAGGGCCCGGGCGAGATCTTCCCACGCCTGCCGAAGCTCCGCGCCTTCGTGCGCTGCGCGGTCGATATCCGCAACATCGACGTCGCGGCGGCCTCCAGCGCCGGCGTGCTGGTGACGCAGGCGAGTCCTGGCTTCGTGCAGTCGGTCGCCGAGCTCGCGCTCGGCTTCATGGTCGATTTTTCGCGCGGCATCTCGCGCGCCACGGCCGACTATCACGCGGGCAGGAAGCCCGATGTGGTGATGGGCCGGCAGCTCGCCGGCAGCACGATCGGCATCATCGGCTACGGCGCCATCGGCCGCTATCTGGCCGGCATCGCCAAAGCGCTCGGCATGGAGGTCCTCGTCGCCGATCCCTTCGCGACTGTCGATGATTCCGCGATCCGGCACCTATCCCTCGACGACCTGTTGGCGCAGGCCGACTATGTCATCTGCCTTGCGGTCGCCAATGCTGCGACCGAAAATCTGATCGAGGCGGCTGCGCTGGCGCGGATGCAACGGCATGCGGTCTTCGTCAATCTGTCACGCGGCAATCTCGTCGACGAGGCGGCGCTTGCGGCGGCACTGCGCGAGAAGCGCATCGCGGGGGCGGCGATGGATGTCGGGCGCGCGCTCGACCAGATGCCGTCCCCCGAGCTCGCGAAGCTGCCGAACGTGATCGCGACACCACATGTCGGCGGTTTGACGCCGCAGGCCATCGAGCACCAATCGTCGGAGACGGTGCGCCAGGTCGCAAAGATTGTTGCCGGTGAAGTCCCTGTCGGCGCCGTCAACGCCGATCACTGGACACGTCGTCAGCCATGAATTCAGGCGCCGAGCACGCATCCCGATGCTAAGGTGGTGGAAGATTGCCACCGCCGCGCTGGCCGATCCCCGCAGGAGTCCCGGGGATGTTGGAGGGCTGGAGTGGAACGGCATCGGCGACGTCTCGGCCCAGTTGAGGCGCCGCGGTGCTGGTTCCGACCAGCCTGAACACGGCGCCGCTTCGGTTGCCGCCAGCGCGTATTCCGGTGAGCGTGCATGACTCGTCGCCCGGCATCACATAGTCGGGCCCGAGACGAGGTCCTCCTCGGGCCGGCCCCGCCGACGAGTAGGGTGATTTACGCCCGTTCGAGATGATATAGCTGCCGGCGACATGAACGCTGCCGACCATCCCGGTCGCAATTCCGTTCAGCGTGCCGTTGCGATGGACCAGTGAACCGTGATGGTCGAACTCACCATCAACGTAGCTGCAGCTCGCGTAAGCTCCGCGTGTCCGTTCCCAATCCGGGTCGACGAAATAGGAGCGCTTGGCTCCGGTGTAGACGCCCATGTTGGGATCGCTCCGCGCAACATAGGCGTGAACCCTCGCATGGACATCGATGTTCTTCACCGTGACGGTCCAGTCGCCATGCTCTGCCACGGCGCCGGACGTGGCGATTGTGGGCTCGACTGCCAGCAGCCACACCGTGCTGCTTCCCCAAGCGAGCGGCGCAAACACGCCGGTGTAGGGTGGAATCGGACTGCCGGGGACCGGGGCGAGGGGGCCGCCGGTTGCGCTGAAGACGACCCCGCTCGGCGACGTCAGTGTCACGACGGCATGTTGTGCGGCGCTGGTTTCCATCCAGATCTCGGCAAAGCAGAGCACCGTGTTGTCGGGAAGCAGCCGCCACGTCCACGAGGCATGATCGGGGTCCGTCGTGTGTCGCCTCGCGTAGGCCACATGTCCCTCGCTGAGATAGGAGTTGCCGGCGGGTAGCGAAATCTCGAGCCTGGGTTTGCCGGGAGAGCCGTCGAACTTCGTGGTCAGGTCCTTCAGCACGTCCTCGAGCTCGGCGGTGCCGTCGTGCGGTCCAGTCGTCGGTCCGTAGCTGATGTTCACCACCACCGACTTCGTCACGTTCGGGTCGGCATAGGTCATGATGTAGTCGATGCCGTCCTTGACGTAGGCCTTGAGCCAAACGCCCGTCGCATCCCGGATGCCGGATTCGGGAAATTGAACGAACACCACGTCGGTTCGGGAGCAAAGGTCGGTGTCGGCCTTCCAGCTCGGCGGACCGCTGCCCGCGAGGCGCGAAGAGGGCGGAACGCGGCCGGCGAACACGTCCATGACATGTGCGCCGTGCGACACCTGCTGCTTGAGGGTTGCGAAGCCGCCATCGGCGTAGCAACCATCCTCGTCGATGCTATCAGCGCTCGTCCGATGCGACTGGATCCAGTCGTCGAGCCCGATCACCGCCGGCGAGCCGGGCACCGATCCGCGTGGAAACTCGACGCCATAGTTGAAGTCGGTGAGGGCCTGGCCGAACTGGCTGTTGTTGCCGGTCTGGATCGGTGACCTCTGGTTCTGGTCCCAGATCCCGAGCACCCGCGTGCCGGTGCCGCCCGCGTTCAGGAACTGTGTCGCGGCAAATGGGCAGCCGTCGTCGAGTATGCCGATCAGGCGCTCAGGCGGGTTCGCGCCATGTCGCCTGACAAGCACTCTCTTCATCACTGGCTTGTTGCTCGTCGGTTTGAGCGGCAGCGACAGCTCCACTCTGGACACGTTGTCGTTCCAGATGCTGAACAACGCGTGTGGATCGCTGCGAGCGTCCTTGCCGGGAGCCCTGTAAGCATCCGCGACCACGCCCTTGCGCGCGCGCATGGTTGTGTGCCGCGAGTTGCGATCGACGGGGCTGAACTCGACCTCGTAAGCGGAGTTGGCGAGCGCCTTCTCGAAGGTCGCCGCAGCCTTTAGGCTCTTGAACTCGACGAGCAGGAACACGCGGAAATTCTGCTCATCAAACCGCTTGTTGAAAGGCGCAAAGTTGGTGAAGTCGGCGGCGATCGCGTAGCGCAGGTATGGATCGAAGCAGCTGGGCAGTTCTCGATCTGGCATGGAGCATCCCTCCACTTGGGTTCGTCAGGCAGATGGCGGCTCAGGGAAACCGCGTGCTCCACTCGTCCCGTGCCTTGCCCCACAGCTCGGACATCAGCAGGGACTGCGTGACGTTCGCTCCCGGGGATTCGGAGTAGAGCTTGCCGGCGGCCAGATCCTGATCGGCGCTGAACGGGTTGAAGTCGGTGCTTGGATTGGCGTCGATCCAGCTCGCGTTGAAGGTTCGGCTGTTCAATGCAGTCGTGGTGCCGACACAGCGTCCGACGAAATACTCGCCGAGCGCCGTCCCCAGCATGCGTCCGCACATGCTGTCGACCGGGAAGTGGACGCCCGCGACGGTGCGGTTGACCGCGATGCGCGCGGCCTGCCGGTCGAGCTGATCCCTGATCTGCTGATACCCCGCCACGGCGTTATTGAGATTCAGCAGCTGTTTCAGCATGTAGGCGACGGCGTGAGCCTGCGTCGAATGCCCGCTTGGAAAACTTCCATGCCCGGGCGTCGTGATCATCGGTTGAACTTCGGCATTGTATTCCACCGCACGCCAGCACCCGAGCGCGTGCTTGAACCGCATCTCGACATAGACGCAGAATTGCAGAAGGATGTTGATGAGCTCGAAAGTTCGCTTGGTGCGATCGGGGTGCATATATATGACCGACGACCAGAACGCGTATTGCGGGTCGATTTGCGCAAGCACCTCGGTCGCACGCTCGTCGCGCAGCTCGGCCCAGCTCAGCACCAGCGGGATCTGCGCGACGAAGGTCGCTTGAACCGGTCGCCCGACGGTGGCCATCACGTAAGCGCCATTGGGAACCTGCGACGACTGCACCTGGAATCCGTTGTTGCCGGCCGCTGCAAAGCTGATGCCCTGCAACATCTCGCCAACGGCCGTGTAGGCGCGGACCCACGGCTCCCAGCGCTCCAACTGGCTCGGGTCGTCGATGGTCGTCGGCAGCATCGGTGCGTAGCAATTGAACTCGGGGACGATGGTTCCCTCGCGCCCGAGGATCAGTGCCTCCACCATGATGGGATTGGCATAGGCATCGGCCATCGTTCCGACGATCGACCCGCCGGATCCGCCGATGCCACCGGCCCCGCCGGCTCCACCCGCGCCGCCGGCCCCACCGGCTCCGCCCGCTCCGCCTGCGCCACCTGCACCTCCCGCACCGCCTAGCTGAGCCATTGTCGCCTCCTGATGAAAAAGCGCTCCTGGGTGTCGTCAATTTGTCGTTGGCAGACCCGCCATCTCGAGGCAGCGTGCCCATCGCCTGCCTGTCTCGAGCTGCGCATTCGGAATGCGGGCGATGTATCGTTCGACCGTCAATGCGGGCTCGAGCCTGCGCATGCTGGCCAGTGCATCGCGGGCCTCGTCCATTCGCTCTTGCGAGACCAGCGCGATCGTCAACACCCGCCAGGTGGAAGGATGCATCCGGTTGAGCATGAGCGAATGGCGCGCAAGTCGTTCGGCGTTCTCATACTGATGCGCGGAAAGCTCTGCGGTGGCACCGAGCGATTCGAAGTAGTAGCGCTGCGGATCGAGCGGTGAGAGCTCGAGGGCCCGCCGCGTTGCCTCGACGGCCGCCTGTCCTTCGCCGCAGAACGCATTGACAGTGCCACGATACAGCCAACCAAGCGCGTGACTGGGATTGGCGTCGACGGCCTGATCGCATCGCTTGCGGGCGGTGTCGAGATCGTTCAGCAGATGACAGTGAACAAATCCCTCGGTGGCCAGCGCAAGCGCATCCGACGGGTCGCGGTCGAGCGCTGCGTGGCTCGAGTTCAGGGCTTCCGCGGCTTCGCGCTTGCGATCCTCGGACCAGCCGCGGGTCACGCGCAGAATGTACCAATTGGCCAGCCAGGCGCGCGGCGCGGCAATGCGGTTGTGCCGGTCGATCAACTCGTCGAGGATCTTGCGGGTCTGGAGGAACTCCTCCTTGCTCGAGCGATGCATCAACCTGATGCTGCCGAGCAGCAGCGAGTAGCTTTCGAGCGTCGGCAATGGCTGGGTCAAAATGTGCTCGACCTCGGCATCGAAAACGGCGAGGTGCACTGCGCTGGCGATACGCTGAGCCAGCTCGCTTTCGGGCTGGAGCAGGTCCGCGATGCTTCCGTTCATGCGATCGGTCCAGACCACCTGGTTGGTGCGCGCGGCGGAGAGTTCTGCACTCACCAGGATACGACCGGCATCCACCGTATAGCCGCCGCTCAGGAGATAACTCGCCCCGAGGCAAGCCGAGACTTCGGCGACGTCGGTCACTCGACCACGGAACACGTCAGTCGACAGACGCGAGACCATTTTCAAATTCGGTGACTTGGACAATCGCCAGATGACACCGTCCGCAATCAGGTTGCCGATATCGAAATGCTCAAGCGCGTCGTTACGGGCGCTGAAGGGGATCACTGCGATCGTCGGTTCCATGGGAGTACCATAATCACGCCGAGCGGTCAGGCTCGGATGCGGACTCGGCGGCCCGACGCGATAGGCGCGGACCGGCTTGTCAAAGTGCTTGAGTACGCATTCCCCCAGATCCTCGCATTGTGCATCCACGCCGTGCGTCAGCTCGTCGCGCGCTGCGGCGCTGCCGATGGTCTCGCCCGGCTTGGCCAGGCCCGCCAGTGCGGCGGCCAATTGTTCATGCGCCGATGCGCTCGCGATCGTTTCCCCGGGGCCGGCGAGCGTTGCCAGCCGGGCTGCCAGGTTGACGCCCGTCCCGTAGATATCGATGCCGTCGCTCCAGGCGATGGCCGAATTGATCCCGGCACGGAGGTGAAATTGGCGATCCTCGGAAATGGATGTGTTCTGTGCAGCAAGCGTGCGATGCAGTTCTCCCGCAGCGGCCACCGCGTCGGGCACCGCCTCGAAGCGCACCATCAGTCCGTCGCCAAGACTTTTCACCATGATGCCGCGATGGCGGGGAAAGATTTCGGTTGTCGCGGTCTGAACAAAGCTGGTCCAACGGCGCACGCTGTCGGTCTCATGTTCGCGCATGAGGCGCACCGATTCCACGAGATCGACCAACAACACGACGGCCTCCTGCCGGACGAGTCCGCCTGCGGCACGAACGTCTCCGCGCGCATTCCGGAGGACATGCCTCCAGCCACCGTCTGCCATACTGTTCATAGGCGACCTGACTTCGCGATTTCAGCATGGGCCTGCCGATGCCAAGCCCCACGAGTCCAATGCAGCAACAAGAAATGGCTTCCGGATCAAATTCCGGGAGAAGTCGCGGCCGGTCCGCCGAACTCGGCCGATGGCATTATGTTCATAATTCCGATCGGAGGCGTGTAACTTGTTTCACAAATCAAACATCCCTGTGGGGCCGAAGCAACGGATTGTGCTAGGGAGTCTGAAGCCGCGACAATCTGTCACCCGATCGCGGGACAAGAGACTGCCATGCGGCTTCCCTTCTTCTACGGCTGGATCATCGTCGCGGTCACGTTCGTCACCATGGCGATCGGCGTCAACGCGCGCACGGCGTTCTCGCTGTTCTATCCGCCGATCATCTCCGAGTTCGGCTGGGAGCGCGGCGTCACGGCCGGCGCGTTCTCGTTCGGCTTCGTGGCCTCGGCGATCGCGAGCCCGTTGATCGGACGGCTGATGGACCGCCGCGGACCACGCGCGGTGATGGAGCTCGGTGTCCTGCTGATGGGATCCGGCCTGTTGCTGGCGCCGCTGACCTCGCAGCCCTGGCATCTCTATCTCACCATCGGCGTGCTGGTCGGCTCCGGCAGCGTCTGCCTCGGCTATTCCGGCCAGTCGCTGTTCGTGCCGAACTGGTTCATCCGCAGCCGCGGGCTGGCGCTCGGGCTCGCCTTCGCCGGCGTCGGCGTCGGCTCGGTGACGCTGCTGCCATGGGTGCAGCACTTGATCGAGCAGACCGGATGGCGCACCGCCTGCACCGCGATGGGGACCTTGGTGCTGGTTGCGCTCGCGCCGATCAATCTGCTGCTGCGCAAGCGGCCCGAGGATATCGGCCTATTGCCCGACGGTGACGCGGCGCCGACGGCGGCCGCGGCCAAGGCTCCATCGAACGTCGTCGACCCGGTCTGGGTGGCGACCGACTGGACGCTGCAACGCGCGGTGCGCACGGCGCGGTTCTGGTGGATCGCGCTCGGCTATTTCTGCGGCCTGTACATCTGGTACGCGGTGCAGGTGCATCAGACCAAATTCCTGCTCGACATCGGCTTCAGCTCCAGCGTCGGCGTCTGGGCGCTCGGCCTCGTCAGCCTGCTCGGCATTCCCGGCCAGATCTGGCTTGGGCATCTCTCCGATCGGATCGGCCGCGAATGGGTCTGGGCGATCGCCTGCTTCGGCTTTGCGATCTGCTTCGCCGCTTTGGTCGCCCTGAAATATTGGCCGGTGATGCCGCTGGTCTATCTGATGGTGTTCACGCAAGGCGCGCTCGGTTACGGCCTCACCTCCGTGATGGGGCCGGTGGTGCTGGAGATCTTTCAGGGCAAGTACTACGGCAGCATCTTCGGCACCATCATGCTTGCGGCGCTGGCCGGCGGCGCGGCAGGACCCTGGATCACCGGCCAGCTCTACGACTTCTCGGGCAGCTATGGCGCAGGCTTTGTGCTCGGAATTGCCGTGAGCCTGCTGTCGGCGCTCGCGATCTGGCAGGCCTCGCCCGGCAAGGTTCGCGCCGTCGCCGGGCAGATGCACAAGATCACAGGTGGCGCCTGAGCAGCGTCAGGCTGATGAAACGCCGATCGCCCGCTGCAGATCGGTGATCGCGCGCAGAAAACTGTCGGCCGGCGTGGTCTCCGGATCGATCAGGCGGTGCAGGCGGAAACCGTCCTCCAGCGCCAGCACGATCGCCCCGGTCCATTCCGGATTGAGCGCGCCGCTCCTGCCGGAATTCTTCAGCGTGGTCGTGACGATATCGGCGATCAGCGTGCGGCGCGCGCGCAGGCGTTTGGCGAGCTCCGGCCGACGCTTCTCGGCGCGCGCCACGAACAGGATCATCTCCATATGCAGGAGCGGGGAGCGGCCGAGCGGGTCCTGCCGGCTGCGATCCATGGTCCTGAGCGCCTCGAGGAAATCGGCCAGGTTCCCGTGCCTGGCGAGCAGGTCGAGACACCGCTTGATCGATTGCTCGACATGATCCTCGAGCATCGCGATGATCAACTCATCCTTGCCCTTGAAATTCGAATAGAACGCGCCGCGCGTGAAGCCGGCGGCCGCCGCGATCGCCTCGATGCTGACGCGGCCGATTCCCTGCTCGTCGAACAGCTGCGCCGCCGCTTCGAACAGCTTCTCGCAGGTATCGTCCCGTGTTGGTCTGGTTCGCACCCTTGACATCGGCGCATTTTAGGGCAGAATGCAACTCGATACAAGAGTGTATCGAGTTGCATTTGATCGAGCCTGGAAAATGAGACCCCGCGGCCGTCCGGCCCGGAACAACGACATGAGGGCGCGCCAAGGGTGCAGGCACCGGCGCCGCAAGCGAACGAGGTCACCATGAACGAGCACGTTCAGTCGGCGAGCAGCGACCCGCTTTTCAATCCGCTGGCGCCCGAATTCATCCGCAACCCCTATCCGCATTACGAGCGGTTGCGCACGCTGGACCCGATGCACGTCAACGCGCACGGCGCCTTCGTCGCCAGCCGCCATGCCGAGGTCAGTCTCGTGCTGCGCGACAAGCGCTTCGGCAAGGACTATGTCGAACGCACCATCCGCCGCTACGGCCCCGACATTATGAAGGAGCCGGTGTTCCGCAGCATGGGGCACTGGATGCTGCAGCAGGATCCGCCGGATCACACCCGGCTGCGCGGCCTCGTGGTGAAGGCCTTCACGGCGCGCCGCGTCGAGGACATGCGCCCGCGCATCCAGCGGATCGTCGACGAGACGCTCGACCGCATCATTCCGCAGGGCAGGATGGACCTGATCGAGGATTTCGCCTTCCGCCTGCCGGTCACCATCATCTGCGACATGCTCGGCATTCCCGAGGAGCATCGCGAGGTGTTCTACACCGGTTCCCGTGATGGCGGCCGTCTGCTCGATCCGGTGCCGCTGTCGCCGGAGGAGATCCAGCAGGGCAACGCCGGCAACACGATGGCGGCGATGTATTTCAACCAGCTGTTCGAGCTCAGGCGCAAGCAGCCCGGCGACGACCTCACCACCCAGCTGGTGCAGGCCGAGGAGGATGGCCAGAAGCTGACCAATGAAGAGCTCACCGCCAACATCATCCTGCTGTTCGGCGCCGGCCATGAGACCACGGTGAACCTGATCGGCAACGGCCTGCTCGCGCTTCACCGCAATCCGGATCAACTGGCGCTGCTCAAGGCCGAACCCGGCCTGATCACCAACGCGATCGAGGAATTCCTGCGTTACGACTCCTCGGTGCAGATGTCCGGTCGCGTCGCGCTGGAGGATATCGAGGACCTTGGCGGCAAGCGCATCCCGAAGGGCGAGAGCGTGCTGTGCCTGCTCGGCTCGGCCAACCACGATCCAGCGGTTTATCCCGACCATCCCGAAAGGCTCGATATCAGGCGGCCGAACGTGAAGCCGCTGTCGTTCGGCGGCGGCATCCATTTCTGCCTCGGCGCCCAGCTGGCACGGATCGAGGCCGAGATCGCGATCTCGACCCTGCTGCGCCGGATTCCGGACCTGCGGCTCGATGACGCGGACAATCCGGAATGGCGGCCGACCTTCGTGCTGCGCGGGCTGAAGCAACTGCCGGCGAGCTGGTGATCTCCGGGGCTTTTTCGGCGCCCGCGAACTGCTGAGCGGACGACGCTGCCCGGCCTGAAGTCACAGCAGCAAAGCTGCTGTGACTTCGCCATACTTGTCTCTATATATTGAGCTGCTCCGGTTCGGGCTTTGGCGCGAGCAGGCCGCAAGCGGAGCGGGCTCAAAGGGAGACACCGTGCAGACGACACTGCTCGGCCTGGCAATTGCCGTCATTCTTGCACTGGTGGCCGCGCTGGTCGGTCCGTATTTCGTCGACTGGAACCAGTTCAGGCCGCAGTTCGAGGCGGAGGCGACCAAGATCATCGGTGCGCCGGTGCGCGTCGCCGGCGATCTCGACGCACGCCTGCTGCCGGCTCCCTCGCTGCGCCTGAAAACCGTCACCGTCGGCGGCGCCAACGACCTCGGCAAGGTCCGCGCGGCCAATCTCGATGTCGAGTTCAGCCTGGGCTCGCTGATGCGCGGCGAGGTGCGCGCGACCGATCTCACCATCAACGGCGTGTCGCTCGATCTCGGGCTCGATCCGAAGGGGCGGATCGACTGGCCCGCTTCCACCGGCGCCTTCAGCCTGGCCTCGCTCGCGATCGACCGGCTCAACCTCACCGGCCGCGTGGCGTTGCATGACGCCGCCAGCCGCAGCACGCTCGAGCTGAACGACATTGCCTTCAGTGGCGACGTCCGTTCGCTCGCCGGCGCGATCCGCGGCGACGGCAATTTCATGTTCGAGGGCAACCGCTATCCGTTTCGGGTCTCGTCGGGGCAGGGCCCGGACGGCAACGGCACCCGCGTGCATTTCAGCATCGATCCCGGCCAGCGTCCGCTCTCGGTCGATCTCGACGGCATCCTGACCTTCGAGGGGCGAGCACCGCGGTTCGACGGAGCCGTGGCGCTGGCGGGCACGCCGACCCAGCGCGGCAGGGGCGATCCGCCGCCGTGGCGGATCGCGGCCAAGATGAAATCGGACTATTCGACGGCGCGTCTCGACCAGATCGAGGTGAGCTATGGTGCCGAGGACCGTGCGCTCAAGCTCGCAGGCAATGGCGATATCCGGTTTGGCGCGGCGCCGCTGCTGCATGCCTCGCTGTCGGCGCGACAGCTCGATGCCGACAAGTTCGCAGCCAAGGACGGCCAGGACGGCAATGCCGAGCCGGCCCGCGTGTTGCCGGTGCTGCGCGGGTTCGTCGCGGGGCTTCCGCAGAGCCTGATCCCAATGCAGGTCGAGCTGACCAGCGAGCAGATCATGCTCGGCGGCCGTCCGCTGCAGGACATCTCGGCCGAGCTTCATTCGGATGCCAAATCCTGGACGGTGCGCAGCCTGGAGTTTCGCGCGCCGGGATCGACGCACGTCTCGCTGAGCGGCGCAAGCGCACAAGGTGCCGTGCCCGACAGCTTCAAGACCGCGCTCGATATCGAGTCCTCGGACCCCGATGCGCTGATGACCTGGCTGCAGGGCCGCGGCGACGTCGCCTATCGCAGCCAGAAACCGCTGCGGCTGCGCGGCGACATCACGGTGTCGCCGGCCGGCTTTGCGATCGACGGCATGAAGGCGGAGATCGAGGGCGGCGCGGTCGAAGGCCGCGTCGCGGTGACGCATCGCGCCAAGGCCGACGGATCGAAGGTCGCGGCGCAGCTCAAGGCGGAGCGGCTCGACCTCGATGCGACCGCGGCCTTCATCCGCTCGCTGGCGGGCCCGCAGGCCGAATGGCCCGACGAGGCCCAGCTCTCACTCGACATCGCCCACGCGATATCGGCGGGGCAGGAGTTGCGGCCGCTGGTCGCAAAGATCGCCTATAGCCCGAAAGACATCGTGCTGGAGCGCGTCAAGATCGGCCAGCCCAACGACGTCGCGCTCGATGGCAGCGGCAGCTTCGATCGCGCCAACGCGACCGGCAGGCTCGCGATCGACGCGACGGCCGCCTCGCTCGGCCGTCTCGTCACGATCGTGCAGCCATTCGCGCCGTCTCTCGCCGCGCGGCTCGGCACGCTGCGCACCGATGCCGGTCCTGTCAGGGCGAAGCTCGCGCTCGACCTTGGCAAGGGCAAGGCGGCGGACCGGACGGCGGCGCAGATGACGCTCGATCTCGACGCGCCGCAGGTCAAGGGACACACCGTGCTGTCGGCGACGGCGCCGGCTGCAGCGATCCGTGGCCTGGATCTCGACACGATCAGCCGCAGCGACCTTGCGCTCGAGGCGAAATTCTCGGCCGGCGAGGGCAATGCGCTGCTGGCGCTGCTCGGACTTGATCACGTTATCGCGGCCGGCACTGGCGCCGCGCAGTTCGAGGGCACGGTGAACGGTGCGTGGCATGCGCCGTTGCGGCTGAAGGCGCGGCTCTGGGGGGCCGGACTTGATGCGGATGCCGAGGGGACTGCGGAGCCGTGGGCCAAGGACAGCAAGTCGAGTGTGAGCCTGCGCGTTCGCAGCGCCGACATCGCTCCGCTGCTGCAGCTGAAACCGGGCGATCCAACGGGGAGCGTTCGTCTCTCGTCGCGGGTGACGCTGGCGGGCGACAAGCTGACCTTCGACGATCTCGACAGCATCGTCGCCGGCTCGCGGCTGCGTGGACGGCTGGCGGTGACGCTTGCCGATCAGAAGAGCGTGGACGGCGAAATCGGTCTCGACCAGATCGCGCTGGCGCCGGCCTTCGCCACCGCGATCGGCGCGGCGGGGCACGATGCGACAGAGCCGCTTGGCCCGGGCCTGACCGGCGGTTGGCGCGGCAAGGTCACGTTCGAGGCGCTGCGTGGCATGCTGCCCGGCGGCGCCGAGCTGCAACCGGTCAGCGGCACCATCAAATCGGATGGGCAATCGCTGACCTTCGACGGCATCAAGGGCAAGATCGGGGGCGGCGAGGCGTCGGCCACCGTCGATGCACGGCAGGGGCCCGGCGGACTTGCGCTGAACGCGAACCTTCAGCTCGCCGGTGTCGACGGCTCGGCGTTGCGCTATCGCGGCCTCGCGATGCCCAAGAGCCGCGCGTCGATGCAGATGACGTTGCTCACTCAGGGCCGCAGCGCCTCGGCGCTGACCGGCGCGCTGTCCGGCAGCGGCACCGTCACGCTGGACGGGGTGACGCTCAACGGTCTCGACCCGCGGGCGTTCGACGTCGCGATCCGTGCCAGCGACACAGGTCAGGCGACCGACGACGTCAGGCTGAAGCAGATCGTCGAGCCGGTGCTCACGGGTGGGACGCTGTCGATCGCATCGGCGCAAATTCCCTTCAACATCCGCGACGGCCGCCTCCGCGTCGGCGCCACCACGCTCGCGGCCAATGGTGCCAATGCCATCGTATCGGGCGGTTACGACATTCCGGCCGACCAGGCCGACATCCGCGCGGCGCTGGCGTCGACCCAGGTCGGCACCGTCAACAGTCGTCCGGAGATCGAGATGCTCGCCGTCGGCACGCCGGACGGCTTGACGCGCAGCCTCGACATCGCGGCGCTGTCGTCGTGGCTTGCGGTGCGCGCGATCGATCGCGAGACCAAGCGGCTCGATGCGATCGAGCGCGGCGAGCCGGCGCCACCGCCGGAGCCGATGCCGGCGGCGATTCCGCAGCCCGCGGCGCCCGCGCCCGAAACGCCCAAAGCCAATTCCGCAGGCCTGCCGCCGGCGGATGTGCCGCTGCCGCGCCGCCCGCCGCCCAAGCCGAGGATCGTGGCACCGCGGCCGCCGGTCGTCCCGCCGGTGGCGACCGCGCCCAACCTCGTGCCGTCAGTCCCGGTCGCAACCCAGCCGCAGGTCGCGCCGCTGCCGCCGCCGATCGAGGTCAAGCCGCCGCCCGGCACGATCAGGCCGCGGCCGCGGCCGCCATTGTCGCTGACGCCGCAGGTCGCCAATCCGCCGCCAAGGCCCGCAGTGCAGAATTAAGCTCGGCGTTTTCGCGTGAAGAAATCTAGGCCTGGTGCTGCAGAATATTGACCAGCTTGCCGAAGGGATCGCGGACGAAGAAGCGTCGTACGCCCCACGGCTCGTCTGCCGGTCCGTATTCGATCCTGATCTTGGCGGCCGTCACGCGGCGAAGCGCCGCGTCGAGATCGTCGACCTCGATCGAGAGATCAGGCACCGGCGCGCCGGAGCCGCCTTCGGATACGAAGCTGATTTGAACCTGCATCGTTTCGGATGAGCCGTAGGTCGCAACCCAACCGAAATCCATCAGCGGCCGCAGTCCCAGCACATCCTGATAGAACGACTTCGCAGCCGCTACGTCAGCGGCTGCAATGTCGGCGACGATACGTTTGACCTTCATGTTGATGCCCGCGCAAATCCGATCGCCATGCTTCATAGCATGGCGGCGCTTGATTGCGGGGAATTGCGAAGGGCCTCAGGCCTGCTGGCGCGTATCGATCTGTTGCGGCCTGACATCCGGCACGGCCGGCGTGGCGCGCGAGCGGAAATAATCCAGCACGAAGAGACGGATCGCCGAGGAAAGGTTGCCCTGCTGGCGATTGCTGTCGATCTCGCCGACCAGCTCCGACAGCGTCATGTTCCGCAGACCGGAAATCTCTTTCATGCCGTTCCAGAATGCCTCTTCGAGGCTGACGCTGGTCTTGTGTCCGGCCACCACGATCGAACGTTTCACGACGGGAGACTTCATGATGCGTCTCCATTGTCGATTTGATGCTGATCGATGCGATGCTGATCCAGCACGCGGGCGCTGCGCTCGGCGACAAGCTCGTCACGGCTGCGCTCGGACTTGGTGCGACCAAATAGCGCACGGTTCGTATCGGCCACTTTCGTGGCCTGTTCGCGCTCGCTGCGTTTCCTGAACCGCTTCAAATTGACCACGTCGCCCATGCTTGTCCTCATCGTCCCTTCATCCGAGTTGGTGATGCATCGTGACGAAAGCAAGAGTGACCGCGCTGCGCGCCTGGCTCGATATCCATCCAGAATCCCCGGTTGATGCGTCGTGATAGCATCAAAGAATCAATTTCGCTCTGCGAAAACTTGACATCTGTCTTGCTGTAACATGCGTCAACGCAGAGCCGATAGATGACCGGCCTTAGTCTTTAGGCGTTATGATCTATAATCATATCACGCAGGTTGTCCGCAATTATCCGGACAATGAGCGCGCACTCAGCCGGGGTGTGTCATTTTGTCCGGCTGCACGAGCTGATCAAATTCATCTGCAGATACAAAGCCAAGCCGCAAGGCTTCTTCCTTCAGCGTCGTTCCGTTCGCGTGTGCCGCCTTGGCGACCTTGGCCGCATTGTCGTAACCGATCTTCGGCGCCAGTGCCGTCACCAGCATCAGCGAACGCTGCATCAACTCGCTGATGCGCTTTTCGTCGGCGCGTATGCCGACGATGCAATGCTCGGTGAACGAGCGGGTAACGTCGGACAGCAATTGGATAGAATTCATCATACAATATGCCAGTACGGGCTTGTAGACGTTGAGCTCGAAATGGCCCTGGCTGCCGGCGATCGTGATGGTGGTCTCGTTGCCGAACACCTTGCAGCACACCATGGTGACCGCTTCGCATTGGGTCGGATTGACCTTGCCCGGCATGATCGATGAGCCCGGCTCGTTCTCGGGCAGGATCAGCTCGCCGAGCCCCGAGCGTGGGCCCGAGCCGAGGAAGCGGATGTCGTTGGCGATCTTGAACAGGCCGGTCGCGACCGAATTGATCACGCCGTGAACCAGCACATAGGCGTCGTTGGAGGCGAGCGCCTCGAACTTGTTCGCAGCGCTGGTGAACGGCAGCTTGGTGATCTCGGCGACGTGTCTGGCGAAGGCCTTGGCGAATTCCGGCTTCGAGTTGAGGCCGGTGCCGACGGCGGTGCCGCCCTGCGCCAGCGGAAACAGCTCCTTCACGGCGGTCTTCAATCGCGCGATGCCGCTCTCGATCTGCGCGGCGTAGCCGGAGAATTCCTGGCCGAGCGTCAGTGGGGTTGCGTCCTGGGTGTGGGTGCGCCCGATCTTCACGATCCCTGCGAATGCCTCCTCCTTCTTGTGCAACGCCTGATGCAGCTCACTGAGCGCCGGGATCAGGTCGTCGACAACAGCCCTTGCCGCCGCGATATGCATCGCAGTCGGAAACGAATCGTTCGACGACTGGCTCATGTTGACATGGTCGTTCGGATGAATCGGCTGCTTGGCGCCGAGCTCGCCGCCGAGCATCTGGTTGGCGCGGTTGGCGATCACCTCGTTCACGTTCATGTTGGTCTGCGTGCCCGAACCGGTCTGATAGACGACCAGCGGAAAATGATCGTCGAGCTTGCCTTCGACCACTTCCCTGGCGGCGCTGACGATGGCCCCAGTGCGGCGTTCGTCGAGCTGGCCGAGCTCGCGGTTGGTCTCCGCTGCCGCGAGCTTGACGATGCCGAGCGCATGGACGATTGCAATCGGCATCCGGTCGTGGCCGATCCTGAAATTCTGCCGCGAACGTTCGGTCTGCGCACCCCAGTAACGGTCGGCAGGCACATCGATTGGACCGAAGCTGTCGGTCTCGCTGCGGGTAGCGGCGCTGGATGGAGTGGTTGATTGAGCCATGGATGCCTTCCGTTGCGTCATCGATGCGCAACCCGGCGCGACAGCAGGAAGCTCTGCGCAGAGGTCACGCGCATGCACAAGATAGTGCGGGATGACGATCCATCATCCCGTGCGGGAGGCCATCCTACAGGTTGGGAAGCTGGTCTGCGCTTAAATTAATTCTTGGATTATTTCTTGCGGAAGCGATCGAGCCGGACCACTTCGGCACCTTCGCTCGGCTTCGACGGCTCATCCGTGGTCTCGTCAGCCTTTGCTTCGACCGCGGGCCGGGCCGCCGGCGCGGGGAGGGGGGTGGCCGGTGCTGCCGGCAGCTTGGCCGGAGCTTCCTCCGCCACGGCGTCCGAGGCGTCGAACTGCAGGTCGAACGGCGCGGACGGGTCGAGGAAACGCGTCACGGCCGCGAACGGCACGGTCAGCCGCTCGGGGATTCCGCCGAACGACAGGCCGACCTCGAAGCGTTCCTCGGTCACCACCAGGTCCCAGAACTGGTGCTGCAGGATAATGGTCATCTCTTCCGGATATTGCGCCAGCAGCCGCGACGACAGCTTCACGCCTTCGGCGGTCGACAGGAAGGTGATGTAGAAATGGTGCTCGCCCGGTAGGCCGTGTTCGGCGGCGTCGGTCAGAACCCGGCGCAGCACCCCGCGCAGCGCGTCCCGCGCCAGCACGTCATATCGGATGTGATCGGTCGCCATGGTGATCCTGTCGCTTTCGAAAATGAGCCGGCGGCGCCGCCGGACCGTCCGACTCGCCCCCTTTTGGCCATGCTATCCCGCCGGGAGCCGGAAATCAGCAGGGGCAGCGGCGGAAATACGGGCAGAGATGCCCGGTTGGGAATGAAGTGGAGGCTTCTGTTGCCAGGTGCCTCCGAACCCCGCCTAACGGAGCTTAACCCGCTAGGACTTTAAGATGGTCTTTCAAACCGCGTTACGCAGCCTGAGCAACCGGAGCAAAGTTGTCGTTGGCAACTATTGCATTAGCCCGATAACGGCGGAACCATACCGAGAAAAAACACGCCCTTTACGCCCTCGTCGATCCTATTTCGCCCCCGCCAAAACCCGCTTCAATCCGCCCTTGGGGCGACGGGTTTTGGTGGAGGCGCCGGGTACCGCCCCCGGGTCCGAATGGTTTATTGCGACGGTCATTTATTTCCATAGCCGGCGAACCGGCACCCCTAATATAGGGGGCAAGCTTGGAGAAAAATAGAGCCGATTCAGGGCTGTCCCGGTGTGAAAACACGCCGATTTGGGTCGACCGCCTCTCGAACGTTGCCGCAGGCGGCCGGATCGACCCTGGCCTGCACCGGCCGCATACCGCCATCAGTCGACGAACGACGGAATCGGGTGGGCGGCGGCCAGATCCGTCAGTCTGCGAAGCCGTGCCGGATCCAGGGGGGTGGCCGGCCCGGCGCGCAGGATCTCGGCAACCTCCCGACCAAGCTTCGTTGCTTCGGCCGTGCCGAAGCCGCGGATCGTCAATGCGATGCTGCCGAAACGGAACGCGGTACGCGGCTCGCCCGATCGACCTGGAGCACGCATCGCGTTGCCGATGACGCCGTAAGCGCCGAGCCCCGCGACCAATTGCGGCTGCGTCCAGCTCTCACCCGTATAGGCCATGATCATGTGCGAGTCGGTACCACCGGTGTAGAGTTCGATCTCGCCCTCTTCCAAACCCGCGGCAAAGGCCTTTGCGTTCGCGACAATTTCGCGCGTCAGCTGCGCGAAGGCGGGACGGGTAATCATTTCCATTTGCACGGCCCGCGCCGCGATCATGTTCGAGGCCGCCGGCCCTTGCAGGCCCGGGTAGACCGCGGCGTCGATGGCGGCTCCGAAGCGTTCCTTGGCGAAGACAAAGGCGCCATTGCGCGGTCCGCATAGTGTCTTCTGCGTCGAGGTCGTGGAAACGTCGGAGAATGGAACGGGATTGGCATGAAGGCCGGCCGCGATCAGGCCTGCAACATGGGCGATATCGGTGAAGAGGAGCGCGTCGACCTCATCGGCAATGGTCTTCAACGCCGCGAAGTCGATTTCCCGTGGATAGGAAGAGGGGCCCGCAAGCAGGACATGCGGCTTCATCTTGCGAGCGAGCTCGCGGGCCTGGTCGAGATCGACCGCGCCGGTGCTGGTCACGCCGAAGGAGGCGACCTCGCGGTTCGCGCCCGTGATGTGGCGCAAGGTGCCGTGGCTGACATGGCCGCCGGCGAGTTCGTCGAAGGTGAGCAAGCGGGCGCCCTCGGTCGGCAGGATCGCGCGCAGCACGGCGACGTTGGCGATGGTCGACGACAGCGCCTGCACGTTGACATATTCGGCGCCAAAGATCGCCTTGGCGCGATCGATGGCAAGGTTCTCGATTGCGTCGAGCTCCTCGCAATTGGCGACGCTGCGGCGGCCGGGCAGGCCCATCGGCGCGCGGTTGACGAGGTGGGTTCCCTCGATCTGTCGCAGACCGAGCGGCGCATAGGACGCGGACGCGATCATGTTGAGGGACTGCGTCTCTCTCTTGCGGTCCTGGTCGATCAGCGCGACGACGTCAGCGCCAAGCTGCCGGGCATCGGCCTCGAAGAAGTGGTGCCAATTGGTGTCGGTCGAACGGGTCTGAGCCGAGGCGGCGGCGGTAGAAGGCGACATGAGGTATCCTCTTTCTGGGTGATCGGAACGTGTTCGTTCCATGCGCGGGGAGATGCGTGCTCCATCAATGCCGCAGCACGCGCGACAGGAAGGTTCGAGTTCGTTCGTGTGTCGGCTGGTCGAAGATTTGCGCCGGTGTGCCGATCTCCAGAATGCGGCCGTGGTCGATATACACGACGCGATCGGCGACCTCGCGGGCGAAGCCCATCTCGTGTGTCACGATGATCATGGTCATGCCTTCGCGAGCGAGTTCGCGCATGACGTCGAGCACCTCGCCGACCATCTCGGGATCGAGCGCGGAGGTCGGCTCGTCGAACAGCATGATGTGCGGTTCCATGGCCAGCGATCGCGCGATTGCGACGCGTTGCTGCTGGCCGCCGGACAACTGGCCGGGAAGCTTGTGAGCATGATCGCGCAACCCGACCCTTTCCAGCAGCCGCAACGCGACTGTCCTGGCTTCTTCCGGCTTGCGGCCGCGAACACGCATCTGCGCGATCGCCACATTGTCGATCGCGCTCATGTGTGGGAACAGATTGAACTGCTGGAACACCATGCCGACGCCTTTGCGGATCCTGGCCAGCTCCTTCTCGCCGCCGTATTTGCGATCGGCCTCGGTCGGCATGTTGAAACCGTCGACCGTCAGATGCCCGCTCTGGTACACTTCCAAACCGTTGATGCAGCGGATCAGGGTCGACTTGCCCGAGCCACTGGCGCCGATGATGACGACCACCTCGCCGCGCCCGATATCGAGATCGACCTCCTTCAGGACATGGAAGGCGCCAAAGGACTTGTTGAGGCTGGCGATGCTGACGATGACATCGCGTGACGTCGTGCCGGATGGAATCTGGATGGCGTTCATCGCGAGCCTCTTGCGAGATGGGCTTCGAGACGGCGCGAGGCGTAGGTGATCGCGCCGCCGATGGCGAAATAGACAGCGAAAAGGAAGACGTAAATCTCGTAAGTCCGGCCGCTGTTTTGCGGATCGGCGAGGATCATCTGTCCGACGCGGAGGAAGTCCGTCAGGCCGATGATGAAGACCAGCGTTGCGCCGTTGAAGATGTCGAGGATCTGACCGACCAGTGAAGGAACGACAACGCGCAGCGCCTGCGGCAGCACGATGTCGACGTTGACCGCCCAACTGCTCATTGCAAGCGAGCGCGCGGCCTCGATCTGGCCTTTGGGGACCGCCTGAAGTCCGCTGCGGACATATTCCGCGACATAGGCCGCGAAGAAGAGCGCAAAGCCGGCCATGCCGCGCAGCAGGCTGGGAACGGACGTGTCCGGCGCCAGCAGCGGCACGATGATCCAGACCCAGTAGACGACGAGGATCAGCGGCACCGACCGTATCACCTCGATGTAGACGGTCGAGATCACGCGCAGGCTGGTGATACGGCTTTGTCGCCCGAGCGCGAGCAGGATACCGAAGGGAATGGTCAGGATCGAGACGGTGATCGTCAGGATGACGCTGAGCAGCAGGCCACCCCAGGCCTCGAAGCCGGGCGGGGAGAGGACGACGAAGATTGCCGCCACCCCCACGAGAAGTCCGGGCAGAACGATGCGTTGCCCGAGGGCGGAATGATGGACGCCGATCCATGCAGCCACGCCGAGCCCTGCGCTGGCGGCAACGAGCATACCGGACGTCATGTCGGTGACGCTTGCAGCGACGGCGCTCATCAGCGTCCCGGCCGACGCAACGACCGTCAACGCGGCTCGGCCCGGGCGGAGGGAGAGGCCGAGGCCCGCACCGAACATCGCGCAGAGCGTTGCGACAGCGAACCAGGCCCGCCATAGTTGGTCGACGGGGTATAGTCCGGTCATCAGCACCTTGAGGCTGCCGCCGATGATTTCCCAGTGCGCTTCGGCCAGTATCCAGTGCGCAAGGCCGTACACGGCCCAGGTCAGCAGCGGGATGACGACGAGCGAAAGTGCGGCGTCAAACGGCTTGGAGAAAAGATTGTAGCGCAGCCAGCCGAGCACGGTCGCGGTCATCGTGACCCTCCCGGTCCATTCACGCGGGCGTTGATCGCGTTCATGCAAGCGCTGATGATCCAGCTCAGCGCCAGATAAGTCAGCATCACGATCACGACGCCTTCAAGATTTCGTCCTGTTTGGTTTGAGACGGTGCCGTAGACGTTGAACAGGTCGGGAAAGCCGATCGCGATCCCGAGTGAGGTGTCCTTCGTCAGGCTGATGTAGCGGTTGGCGAGTGACGGCAGGACGATCCGAAAGACCTGGGGAAGGACGATGTCGCGCAGCGTATGAGCGCGCGACAGTCCAAGTGAGGCCGACGCCTCCCACTGTCCCTTCGGCAGCGATTCGATCGCACCGCGGACGATCTCGGCGACATAGGCTGAGCTGTTGACGACGATCGCGAGGAGGAGTGCCGTCATTTCCGGCGAAACGGCGAAGCCGCCGCGTGCGCCGAACCGCGTGGCGATCGGCAGGTCGAAGTCCAGGGGAAAGCCGATCGCGGCGGTTGCGATCAGGGCGCAAGCCGCGATGGCCAGAAGGCTCAGCCGGAGCCTCGTTCCCCGCAGCAACAAGGAGGCGGCGGCCGACGCAAGGGCGACGGCAAGCAATGCCCAAGTCGCGAGGCCGGCGCTCTCCGAGATCGCGAGGCCCGGCAAAAATACGCCGGCACGACTGACCAGGAGACCGCCGAGCCAATTGGAGGCGGCGTTGGCCGGGGGAAAATGCAAGACGACCGCGAAGTACCAGAACACGATCTGGATCAGCAGCGGCGTGTTCCGCACGCCTTCGACCAATCCAAAGCAGAGGTTGCGCACCAACCAGTTGGTCGAGAGCCGGCCGACGCCGACCAGCGTACCGAATACGGTGCAGAGCGCGATTGCCGAGACCGCAACCTTCAGTGTGTTCCAAAGGCCCGCCAAAAGCGCTTGCAGGTTGTTGTGGGAGGGCGAGAAAGGCTCCAGAACCGGCCAGTTGCCATCGTGCGACGGGACGAGCCCTTCACTGAGACTGAAATTCGCGACCTTCCCGAGGTAATCGAACGAGAATTGGATGCCCTTGCGGGCCAGTGCTTCACGGACGGCAAAGCCCAGCCACGCGACCAGTCCGGCCGCCACGGCCACGATCGCGGCTTGCAGCAGCCACCGGGACGCGACGCGAAAGCGGCGACGCGTGGGCGGGATATGATGCCATCTGGCGATCTGCGTCGTCACGACCGCTCTCTCGTGTCGGGCGAGTTGATCAATTCGCGCTTGACCGCGTGGTTCAGTTCCATGGAGGGGAATACTCGGCACCGCCCTTGGTCCACATGGCGTTGGGGGTGCCAGCACGATCGATGAAATAGGGCGTCTTGGGTCCGAGATTGCGGTCGTAGATCTCGCCGTAATTGCCGACCGACTTGATCATGGTGGCGACGAAATCATCGGAGACGCCGAAATCCTTGCCGAAGCCGCCTTTCACGCCGAGGAATTTCTGGACGAAGGCGCTGTCGTCCTTCAGCCTGTCGGCTATGTTGGCCGACGTGATGTCCCATTCCTCTGCCTGGAACAGCGCGAAGGTCGCCCAACGCAGGACATTGCGCCATCTGGAATCATTGGCAGCAACGAAGCCGGCGAACGGTGACTTGTTGAGGGTCTCGGGCAGGATCTTGTAGTCGTCCGGCCTGGCGGAGTTGCCGCGCCAGGCGGCAAGCGCGGATTTATCGGTCGACATCGCGTTGCACCGATCGCTCTGGAGCGCACCAAACAGCTTCTCAAGATTCTCGAAGGTGAGAACCTTGGTCGTCTTGAAGCCGTGTTGGCGGATGAAACTGGCGAGCGTGGCTTCGGTGCCAGAGCCTTGCGTCGTGCAAATCGTCGCGCCATCCAATTCCGCGACCGACTTCACTCCGGATGCTGACTTCGCCATCATGCCGGTGCCGTCGTAGAAATTGATCGGCAGGAAATCGATACCGATCGCGGATTCGCGTACCGGCTTGATGGTGGTATGCGCAAAGACGACGTCGACCTGCCCGGTCTGCAGCGCATTGAAGCGGCTCTTGTCGGTGACGACGACGAAGTTGACCTTGCCGGCATCGCCGAGGACGGCCGCCGCCATGGCGCGGCAGAAATCAACGTCCAGTCCTTCGATCTTGCCGGTCTTGGTGTTGAGGTAGCCGAAGCCCGGCGCCGTGTTGTCGGTGCCGCAGTTCAGGACCCCGCGCTGCTTGACAGTGTCCAAGACGGACGCGGATGCGCCTTGTGCCCACAATGAAGCTGCGGCGAGCGCAGCGACCAGAAATTTGGAACGAGCCATCAGTGAATCCCCTCTTCGTTATCGTCGCTGCTCGAAGGTGTTGGCCGAATCGACTTCGGAGAAACGGTCCCTCCTGCTCCGTCGTCGGGAGCTTCCAGCCAGGGTTCGGGAAGGTGCTCCTCTCCCTTCTCGAAGGCCAAATTGCTCCGAGGAAAAGCTACAGTCGCGGAATAATGCCGGTCTACTTAATTAATATTGCGGTATACATTAGAGAAAATGCATGATTGCATTCGAGGCAGTTGTTGGAGGTTTCCGATGGACTTTGCCCGGCTTCGAACACTTCGTGAGCTTTCGCTGCGCAAAACAATGGCTGCGGTCGCCGAAGCCCTGCTGATCTCACCGTCGGCCGTCTCTCAGCAAATCGCACAACTCGAAGACGAGACAGGGGTCGAATTGGTCGAGCGCAGAGGTCGTGGCGTGCGGCTCACCCCGGCGGGACAGCGGCTTGTCGACCATGCCGGCCGCGTCATTGGCATTCTGGAAGCCGCGAAGACCGATCTCGCCGAACTCAAGAAGACCGTCGCGGGTGAATTGCGCGTCTCGGCATTCCCCTCCGCCGCGGCATCGCTGATCCCGCCGACGATCCGGGCGATGGCGGCGCGCTTCCCCGATCTGGCTATCGTGTTCGAGGAGCTGGAGCCCGATGATAGCCTGGCGGCGCTGCGCGCCTGGCAGACGGATGTCGCTGTTGTCGACGACCTGACCACATCGGCTGGCCTTTCGGAGGTGCAGGTCGAGATGCTGCATCTTCTCGACGACCACCTTCACGTCATGCTGCCGCCGGATCACCCGATGGCCGATCAGCCTTATGTCACCCTGTCCGACCTGGCGGCGGAGCGATGGGCTCTCGACACGACCTCCGCCGCCTACGCGGACGTCATCGTCGGAGCGTGCCGAAATGCCGGGTTCAATCCCGTCATCAACGCCCGCTGCCATAGTTTTGAGGTGGTTCGGGCGATGGTCGAAGCGGGCTGCTCCGTCTCGATCAATCCCGGGCTGCGCGGGCGCGATTATATCGGCTCCCTTCGCCTCAAGGAGATGCGGCCAGCCATCACGCGGCGGCTGTTTGTCGCGTTCCGTACCGGTGAAAGGCGCAATCCAGCGGTCGCCGAGTTCGTCAACGCGCTTCAAACCGTGGCGACCTCGATGACGAGGCCGGCATGATCAGGCATCGCGCCGTGCGCTCACAGGCTGCAACTTGGGTTTTACTGGCGTTGTCTGGCGAAAATCGCTAGCAAGGCTTTGGGCCGGCATCACAAGCCATCCAATCAGAACGGGCGGTCAAGCCCTGCGGGGAGCAAACTCATGAGCGACACGCCGAGCGAGGCGCCGGCCAGATCCATCCTGCCGAAATGGGTGCGCGGTCCGCAGGACTTTGTCGGCGGCATCGTCCTGATCGGGGTCGCCGTGTTTGCGCTGTGGGCCTCCAGCGATCTGCAGGGCATGCACGGATTTTCCTTCGGCGCCGGCACCGCGCCGCGCATGTTTGCCGTGCTGTTGCTGCTTTTGGGCGCAGCCATTGCGGTGATGGGGGTGCTCAAGGACGGTCCGCACATCGCGGCCTATTCATGGCGCGGTCCGTTCTTCGTGGCGGCGTCGATCGTGTTCTTTGCGCTCGCGATCCGGCCGCTCGGGCTCGTCGTCTCCGCCTTCGTGAGCTTCCTGATCGCGGCGCTCGGCTCACATGAGACCAAATGGCTCGAGGCGATCATTGTCGGCGCCTGCCTGACGCTCGGCTGCGCGCTGTTGTTTCCCTATGTGCTGGGACTGCCGATGCCGATGTTCCCGCGCTTCCTGGTGCAGTGAGGGCGCGATGGAACTGTTTGCCAATCTCGCCCACGGGTTCGCCGTCGCCTTCTCGCCGATCAACCTTCTGATGTGCCTGATCGGCGCGCTGGTCGGCACGCTGGTCGGTGTGCTTCCCGGCATCGGCACCATCGCCACCGTGGCGATGCTGCTTCCGATCACCTTCGGCCTGCCGCCGGTGGGGGCGCTGATCATGCTCGCCGGCATCTATTACGGTGCCCAGTATGGCGGCTCGACCACCTCGATCCTGGTGAACATTCCCGGTGAAGCGACTTCCGTGGTCACCGCGCTCGATGGCCATCAGATGGCGAGGCAGGGCCGCGCGGGACCTGCGCTCGCGATCGCCGCAATCGGCTCGTTCTTCGCCGGCTGCGTCGCCACCGTCCTGATCGCGGTGCTTGGCGCGCCATTGACCAAGCTCGCACTGGCGTTCGGGCCTGCCGAATATTTCTCGCTGATGGTGCTCGGCCTGATCTTTGCGGTGGTGCTCGCCAAGGGCTCGGTGCTGAAGGCGATCGCGATGATCGTGTTCGGCCTGCTGCTCTCGATGGTCGGCTCCGACATCGAGACCGGCGCCTCGCGCATGGCCTTCAACATCCCCGAACTCGCCGACGGCCTCGGCTTCGCTACGGTCGCGATGGGCGTGTTCGGTTTCGCCGAGATCATCCGCAACCTCGACGCGGGTGCCGAGGTGAGTCGCGACCTGGTCCAGCAGAAGATCACCGGCCTGATGCCGACAAGGAAGGATCTTGTGGATTCGACGCCGGCGATCATTCGCGGCACGATCCTCGGATCGATCCTCGGCATCCTGCCGGGCGGTGGCGCCGTGATCGCGTCGTTCGCGGCCTATACGCTGGAGAAGAAGATCGCCAAGGATCCGTCGCGCTTCGGCCGCGGCGCCATCGAGGGCGTCGCGTCACCGGAGAGCGCCAACAACGCCGCGGCGCAGACCTCGTTCATCCCGCTGCTCACGCTCGGCATCCCGCCGAATGCGGTGATGGCGCTGATGGTCGGCGCCATGACCATTCACGGCATCGTGCCGGGACCGCAGGTGATGCAGAAGCAGCCCGATCTGGTCTGGGGCATGATCGCCTCGATGTGGATCGGCAATTTGATGCTGATCATCATCAATTTACCGCTGGTCGGGATCTGGGTCCGCCTGCTGCGCGTGCCGTACCGGCTGATGTTCCCCTCGATCGTGATCTTCTGCGCGATCGGCATCTATTCGGTGAACAATGCGCCGGTCGACGTCATCCTGGCGGGCGCCTTCGGCCTGATCGGCTACTGGCTGATCAAGCACGATTTCGAGCCGGCGCCGCTGTTGCTCGGCATGGTGCTGGGTCCGCTGATGGAGGAGAATTTGCGCCGTGCGCTCTTGATCTCGCGCGGCGACTGGAACGTGTTCGTCTCGCGGCCGCTGTCGGCGGCGCTGCTGGCGATTGCAGCCGGGCTTCTCGTGCTCGCCGTGCTGCCTACGCTGCGGGCCAAGCGCGACGAGGTGTTCGTGGAGTCCGAGAGCTGACGGGCCGGAAACTTAAGCCAATTAGATCAAGCGGATAGGGCGGGGCGGGACGCAAGTTCCGCCCCTTGTCGTTTGGCCCGGAGATGCTCATTTTTCCGGGTATAATCGGTGCAATCAGCCGAATCGGTGTGTCGACCCGCAGCCTCGGCCGCTACATTCGCCACCCTCTCGAAGGCCCGAACCGGACGCCATGAACCAGTATCACGACCTGCTCGAACGCATCCTCGCCGACGGCGCGGAGAAGCACGACCGCACCGGCACCGGCACGCTGTCGATCTTCGGCCACCAGATGCGCTTCAATTTGTCGGCCGGCTTCCCGATGCTGACCACCAAGCGGCTGCCGCTGAAGGCGATCGTGCACGAATTGCTCTGGTTCCTCGCCGGCGACACCAACATCAAATATCTCAACGACAACGGCGTCACGATCTGGGACGAATGGGCCGACGCCAATGGCGATCTCGGCCCGGTCTACGGCTCGCAATGGCGCTCCTGGCCCGCGCCGGACGGACGCAGCATCGACCAGATCACCAACCTGATCGAGATGATCAAGCGCAATCCGGATTCGCGGCGGCTGATCGTCAGCGCGTGGAATCCGGCCGAGGTCGACAAGATGGCGCTGCCGCCGTGCCACTGCCTGTTCCAGTTCTATGTCGCCAACGGCAAATTGTCGTGCCAGCTCTATCAGCGCTCCGGCGACGTCTTCCTCGGCGTGCCCTTCAACATCGCCTCCTATGCGCTGCTGACCCTGATGGTGGCGCAGGTGACCGGGTTGAAGCCCGGCGACTTCGTGCACTCGCTCGGCGATGCGCATCTCTATTCGAACCATCTCGAGCAGGCGCGGCTGCAATTGACGCGCCCGACGCGGCCGCTGCCGACGATGACGATCAATCCCGACGTGAAGGACATCTTCGCGTTCCGCTACGAGGATTTCAAACTCGAGGGCTACGATCCGCATCCGCATATCAAGGCCGAGGTCGCGGTGTGAGGCATTGAATGTCTCTCACCATCCGCCGCGCGCGGCCCGATGAGGCTGGACTGGTTCTCTCGTTCGTTCGCGAACTCGCCGACTACGAAAAGCTCTCGCACGAGGTCGAGGCGACCGAAGCTGCGATCGCGGAGGCGCTGTTTAGCGCCAACCCGCGGCTGTTCTGCGATATCGCGGAATGGAACGGCGAGCCCGCAGGCTTTGCGGTGTGGTTCATCAATTTCTCGACCTTCAGCGGCCGTCACGGCATCTATCTCGAGGACCTGTTCGTGCGCCCGGCGCTGCGCGGCAAGGGCATCGGCAAGGCACTGTTGTCGGCTCTCGCCCAGGAGTGCATCGCCAACGGCTGGTCGCGGCTGCAATGGGCGGTGCTCGACTGGAACGCACCGTCGATCGCGTTCTACAAGTCGCTCGGCGCCGTCATGATGGACGAATGGACGGTGTGCAAGGTTTCGGGTGACGCACTGAGCGCACTCGCGAAGGGAGCGCGTTGATGGAGATCGTGCTCATGGTTGCCGCCGCGGAAAACGGCGTGATCGGCCGCGACAACACCATTCCGTGGCGGCTGAAAGCCGACCAGCAGCGCCTGAAGGCGATGACGCTGAACAAGCCGATCGTGATGGGACGCAAGACCTTTGAATCGCTGCGCCGGCCGCTTCCCGGGCGCACCAACATCGTGGTGACGCGCGATCCGCACTACCGGGCGCGCGGCGCCGTCGTCACGACCTCGTTCGAAAACGCCCGCGCGATTGCGCTCGGCGACGCGCTGCGGCGTTTCGCCACCGAGATCGCGGTGATCGGCGGCGCCGAAATCTATGCGCAATGGATGGATGCCGCCGACCGCCTTGAAATCACCGAAGTCCACGCCCGTCCTGAAGGCGACACGCGCTTTGGCCCAATCGATCCGAAGGACTGGGAAGAGGTCGAGCGCGTGCGCCATCCGGCCGACGAGGGCAACAGCGCCGACTACTCCTATGTGACATATCGTCGGCGCCGCCAGGGTTAACCAATGTTGGCATTGACAATTATGCTCCGGGGCATAGCTCGTCCCGCCAGGAAGCTTGCGTTGTAAGGGTCCCGACGGTCCCCTATAACCGGGCCGGACATTCGAGCCGGGGCGTCCCAGCCCGGGCTTGTCGAGGAGATGTTTGATGCCGTGGAAGAATCAAGGCGGGGGGCCATGGGGCTCAGGTCCGAAAGGACCATGGGGCACCGGTCCGCAATCGGTCGGGCCAAGGCCGCCGGACCTTGAGGACCTGCTGCGCCGCGGCCAGGACCGGCTGCAGCAATGGCTGCCCGGCGGTCATTTCAGCGGCATGGGCATCGCGCTGGTGCTGGTTGCTGCGCTAGCGATCTGGTTCGCCTCCGGCATCTTCCGGGTCCAGTCGGAAGAACTCGGCGTGGTCCTCCGCTTCGGCAAATATGTCCGCGATGCGCAGCCCGGCCTGCGCTATCACCTGCCTTATCCGATCGAGACAGTGCTGCTGCCCAAAGCGCTGCGCGTCAACACGATCTCGATCGGCATGACCCTGATCGACGATCCCGCCCGCCGCGGCCGCACCATCCGCGACGTGCCGGAGGAGAGCCTGATGCTGACCGGCGACGAGAACATCGTCGACGTCGACTTCACGGTGTTGTGGCGCATCAAGCCCGGTGGGGCCGGCGCCTATTTGTTCAACATCCAGAATCCCGAAGGCACCGTGAAGGCGGTGGCCGAGAGCGCGATGCGCGAGGTGATCGGCCGCTCCGAGATCCAGCCGATCCTCACCGGCGCGCGTACCCAGACCGAAACCACCGTGCAGGAGCTGATGCAGAAGACGCTCGACACCTACGGTGCCGGCATCCAGATCACGCAGGTGCAGATGCAGAAGGTCGACCCGCCGGCGCAGGTCATCGATTCATTCCGCGACGTGCAGGCGGCGCGCGCCGACCTCGAGCGCGCGCAGAACGAGGCGCAGACATACGCCAACCGCGTGGTGCCCGAGGCGCGCGGCCGTGCCGCGCAGATCACCCAGGCCGCCGAAGGCTACAAGGAGCAGGCGGTCGCCGAGGCCAAGGGCCAGAGCGCGCGCTTCCTCAAGGTTTATGAAGAGTACAAGAAGGCGCCCGACGTGACGCGTGAACGCATCTACCTGGAAACCATGGAGCGCGTGCTCGGTGGCTCCGACAAGCTGGTTTATGACGGCGGCGCGGGCCAGAACATCGTGCCTTATCTGCCGCTCGGCGAACTCTCGACGAAGCGTCCGGCAGCACCGGCCACAGCCGGCCAGCCGCAGGGAGGCTCGCGATGAGGTCTCCCGTCGCGGGTATCGCCGCCCTGATCGTCCTGTTCGTCCTGGTCATCATCGCCTACAGCTCGGTGTTCACCGTGCAGCAGACCGAGCAGGCCCTCGTGGTCCGGTTCGGCAAGCCGGTTGCAGTCGTCACCGAGCCGGGCCTGAACTTCAAGGTTCCGTTCACCGACAGCGTGATCTTGATCGACAAGCGCATCCTCGATCTCGAAAACCCGTCGCAGGAAATCATCGCCTCCGACCAGAAGCGACTCGTGGTCGACGCCTTCGCCCGCTATCGCATCAAGGACGCGCTGCGCTACTACACCAGCGTCGGCTCGATCCAGGCTGCCAATTTGCAGCTGACCACGCTCTTGAACGCGTCGTTGCGTCGCGTGCTCGGCGAGGTCAACTTCATCGCCGTGGTCCGCGACGAGCGCGAGAAGCTGATGTCGCGGATCCGCGATCAGCTCGACAAGGAGGCCGACGGCTACGGCATCCAGGTCGTCGACGTCAGGATCCGCCGCGCCGATCTGCCCGAGCAGAACAGCCAGGCGGTCTACCAGCGGATGCAGACCGAGCGTCAGCGCGAGGCCGCCGAGTTCCGCGCCCAGGGTGCGCAGAAGGGCCAGGAGATCCGCTCCAAGGCCGACCGCGAGGCAACCGTGATCGTCGCCGAGGCCAACTCGACCGCGGAGCAGACCCGCGGCGCGGGCGATGCCGAGCGCAACCGCCTGTTTGCCGAAGCCTACACCAAGGACCCGGACTTCTTCGCCTTCTATCGCTCGATGTCGGCGTATGAGAACGGGCTGAAATCGGGCGACACGCGCTTCCTGTTGCGGCCGGACTCCGACTTCTTCCGATATTTCGGCAGTCCCAGCGGCAAGCTGCCCGAGGCGGCCGCACCAAAACAGTAAAGTCGTCCAAACATTAGCGTCATGACACGGCGACGATGCGGAAACCGCATCGCCGTCACCATAGAAAAAAGCGTCAAGCGGGAGGTTTCCATCCGATGAGGTCAATAGCGTTCGGCGACTTCCTCATCGGATTGGGAATCCTGTTCGTGATCGAAGGCATCCTGTTCGCCGCAAGCCCGGCGTGGATGCGGCGCGCGATGAAGAGCGCGATGGCGACGCCCGACAATATCCTGCGCGTCGTCGGCATCGGCTCGGCGGTCGCCGGGCTGATATTGATCTGGCTGGTGCGAAGATAGCGGACACATTGTCATTCCTGGGCGGCCCGACAGGGCCGAACCCGGAATCTCGAGGTTCCGGGTTCATCGCTGCGCGATGCCCCGGAATGACAACAATGACTCAACATATTCGTGACATTTGCGCCGCCGGTTTTTCGCCGAAATGCCCGGCTCAGATGCTTGCGCCGTGCGCCGGTTCGGGCGCACTCTGCGACCAACCAGTTTGACCCGTTTGCCTGGAGAGATTCCGACATGACCGCTGCCAGACCAGCCCTGAGCCGTCGCCTCCGCCTGACCGGAGCTGCGATCTCGATCGGTGCTGCGTGCATGCTGGGCTCGGTGCCGGCGTTCGCACGCGGTCCAGAGGGCATCGCCGACGTCGCCGAGAAGGTGATCGACGCCGTCGTCAACATCTCGACGTCGCAGACGGTGGAGGCCAAGGGCGGCGGCGCGATGCCGCAGCTGCCGCCGGGCTCGCCGTTCGAGGAGTTCTTCGACGACTTCTTCAAGAACCGTCGCGGCCCGCCCGGCAAGGGCGGCGACAAGAGCGGCGAGTTCGCACCGCGCAAGACCAACTCGCTCGGCTCCGGCTTCATCGTCGATACGTCCGGCATCGTCGTGACCAACAACCACGTCATCGCCGACGCCGACGAGATCAACGTCATCATGAACGATGGCACCAAGATCAAGGCCGAGATCGTCGGTGTCGACAAGAAGACCGATCTCGCGGTCTTGAAGTTCAAGCCGCCGAGGCCGCTCACCGCGGTCAAGTTCGGCGACAGCGACAAGCTGCGCCTCGGCGACTGGGTGATCGCGATCGGCAACCCGTTCAGCCTCGGCGGCACGGTGACCGCGGGCATCGTCTCGGCCAAGAACCGTGACATCAGCCAGGGCCCGTATGACAGCTACATCCAGACCGACGCCGCCATCAACCGCGGCAATTCCGGCGGCCCGCTGTTCAACCTCGATGGCGAAGTGATCGGCGTCAACACGCTGATCATCTCGCCGACCGGCGGCTCGATCGGCCTCGGCTTTGCCGTGCCGTCGAAGACGGTGGCGGGAGTCGTCGACCAGCTGGAGAAATTCGGCGAGCTGCGCCGCGGCTGGCTCGGCGTGCGCATCCAGCAGGTTACCGACGAGATCGCGGAGAGCCTCAACATCAAGCCGGCGCGCGGCGCGCTGGTTGCCGGCGTCGACGACAAGGGCCCGGCGAAACCGGCCGGCATCGAGCCCGGCGACGTCGTCGTGAAGTTCGACGGCAAGGACGTCAAGGACCCCAAGGATCTGTCGCGCATCGTGGCCGACACCGCGGTCGGCAAGGAGGTCGACGTCGTCGTCATCCGTAAAGGCAATGAGGAGACCCACAAGGTCACGCTCGGCCGGCTCGAGGACACTGACAAGGTTCAGCAGGCCAACGCCAAGCCGGCCGAGCCCGCCGAGAAGCCGGTGACGCAGAAGGTGCTCGGCCTCGATCTGGCGGCGCTGAGCAAGGACCTGCGCACCAAGTACAAGATCAAGGACAGCGTGAAAGGCGTTATCGTCACCGGCGTCGACGGCACCTCCGATGCCGCCGAGAAGCGCCTGTCGGCCGGCGACGTCATCGTCGAGGTGGCG
>Ga0153933_1000130_pt1 | contig 39451 bp, 38 predicted proteins | sample TSNJ017MetaG_FD_102275 | JGI IMG/M metagenome (GOLD analysis project Ga0153933, IMG submission 102275) | Attine ant fungus gardens microbial communities from New Jersey, USA - TSNJ017 MetaG | ecosystem: Host-associated > Fungi > Mycelium > Unclassified | place: USA: New Jersey, Wharton State...
AAGGTCCTCCGAATAAGGTCGTCCCATCCATGCTGGCCTCCTTCCCAGCCAGCATGTTGAATCAGAACCGATCTGATTTGGGAATCCTCAATCGATTCAAGCTAGACCCATCCCGCTCTAGGTCGCGGCCGACGTGCTTCCACTGTTGCGGTACAGGCGTTGCTCAGTCCTGCGGGAAGAAGAGGACTGTCGCCTTCAGCTGCGTACGGCCCTTTCACCGCCAGCGTAAACCGAGACGATTTTGTTTTTTGAAACACGCGCCTAAAGGTTCGCGCGTTTAATTTGGCAGTCATGCCGCGTCGTTCAACGCCCTGTCTGGCAGTCCTTTGTTGAGAGTGCCGAAATTTTTTAGCGACCCTCTTGAACAGAATTTTTTCCAATCCTACGTCGATTTTCGCCAGGGGTTGGTTATCCGGCTCCGGTCATTTGACATCGCTGGACTGTAAGGAGGATGGCCAAGCCTGCAGGCTGAGTGACCGTGATCCATGTAGCGACCGAGGTCGAGGTCAAGAAGGAAAGACGCCAAGCTCGCCTTGTCCTGACGGTTCATGCGGTGCGTCCCTTGATAGCAGCCGACGGAGGAAATCGATGTTTGTTAACTTCGCTGACCCATTTGAAGCGTTATCGACGCTGCAGCGTGCCCTCGATGCACGTATCGCCAGCGATTGGATGGGACGCGGTACTGCTGCGAGCGGCAGCTTCCCGCCAATCAACATATTCCAGAAGGGCGATGACCTTGTCGCGGTGGTCGAGCTACCGGGTATCGACAAAAATGACCTGGAGATCGAGGCCAAGGAGAACACCATTCGCATCCGAGGCAAAAAGACAATTGCCTATGGCGAGCAGGCGAGCGTCCATCGTCGCGAGCGTATTTCCGGTGTGTTTGACCGGACGTTATCGGTCCCGATTCGAATAGAACCTGATCGCATCAAGGCCGAGTATCGCGACGGCATACTTGCGCTATTCGTACCGCGGGCAGAGGCCGACAAACCACGCTCGATCAAGGTCAGCTAAGGAGCGAATATCATGTCAGATTCACAAGAACTACAGGTCCAGCAGAAGCGAGAGGTCGAAAAGAAAACGGAGGGCACGACGCCCGGGCGGGTATTCGTGCCGGTAACAGATATCTTCGAAACGCCCGAGGCGCTGACGGTCGCCCTTGAAATGCCGGGCGTTGACCGCAACAGCCTCGAGGCGCGTGTCGAGGATGACGTGGTGACTATTGAAGGTCGAATTGACTTCGCAAAATATGAGGGGATGCAGCCGGTCTACACCGAATACATTGTGGGCCACTACGCGCGCAGCTTCGAGATTTCCAACAAAATCGACCAGAGCAAAATCAGCGCTCAGATGAAGGACGGCGTGGTCACAATCGTGCTGCCTAAAGCAGAGCAAGCCAAGCCACGCAGGATCGCGGTAGGTTAGCGCACTCTCCGTCGTGACGCTACGCTCGAAGGCTTCGGCACGTTGATGGCCTGGATCAATCGGAGCACATCGCTTGCCGACGCTGGAGCCAGCGTCACGCCGCGAGGTCCGGCAATTCTTGGTCGAGAGCGAACGGCGTGTCATTGTGCACTGCCAAAAGTTGATCGAGGATGAGAATTTGCCGGCCGAAGCACGGCGTCGGCTGACACACTTGATTGACGACGCGCAGGCAAGGCTGAAAGGCCTGCTTCTATGAGCGGCAACCGCAAATTACTCGAGGAATAGTTGTCCGAAAATTTTTGCGAGGACCCTCTTGAAATTAATTCCGGTTGTTCTAAGTCGATTTTTGCCGCTTACGGGCGGTGCCGGGCGCCAGCTTTGGGCCCGGTGAACTGAACAGGGCGCCGGACAGGTGTCTTGCGCTCCTTCGTATCCATTTTGCTCTTAGGAGGACCTGGCTATGAGGACTTACAACTTTGCTCCCCTGTGGCGTTCGACCATCGGCTTCGACCGCCTTTTCGATCTCCTCGACGAATCCCAGCATCGAACCGAGGACAATTACCCGCCCTACAACATCGAACGGCTCGGCGAAGATCGCTACCAGATCTCCCTGGCGCTAGCCGGTTTCGCGCCGGACGAGATCGCCGTGACGGCCGAGCAGAACGTGCTGACTGTGGAAGGGCGCAAGAGCGACAAGGATCAGCGCGACTATCTCTACCAGGGCATCTCCGCTCGGCAATTCAAGCGACAGTTCAACCTTGCCGACTACGTCCAGGTAAAGACAGCGTCGTTCGACAATGGCCTGCTTCGGGTCGAGCTCGTCCGCGAAATCCCCGAGGCCATGAAACCCCGGCGCATCGCAATCGGCGCTGTCACTCCCGTCGGTCAGATCACGCAGAAGGCCGCCTAGACCGCCTGCACGACTGATCACTCATCGCTCGCGGACGCCAGCCGTCCGCGTGTCGATCGGCTTCATATCAAGGAGGATATCATGGGTATTCGTGATCTTGTTCCGTGGACCAGAAGCCCGCAGCTCTCGACCGGGCAGGAGGCTTTCGATCCGCTCCTCTCGCTTCATCGCGAGATGAACCGCCTCTTCGATGATGCCTTCCGCGGGTTCGGTTCCTTTGCCCGGTTCGGCAACCCGGTGATGGAGGGACAATTCGGCTGGCCTCGGCTCGAACTCAGCGAGACCGATAAGGCTGTGACGATTTCCGCCGAGCTTCCGGGTCTCACGGAAAAGGACGTTCAGGTCGAGATCGCCAACGGCGTTCTTTCGATCCGCGGCGAGAAAAGGGCCGAGCGCAGCGACCAATCCAAATTCGTCAGCGAGCGCTACTATGGATCGTTCCAACGCCAGATCCCGTTGGAGAACGTCGAGGAAGACAAGGCCCAGGCAGACTTCAAGAATGGCGTTCTGACGGTGACGGTTCCGAAGTCCGAGCAATCGTCCGCGAGCGCGAAACGTATCCCTATCAACGCCACATGATCCAGGAGGGCGGCGGATCGCCGTCGCCCTCGTCCCCGACTCATTTCACTCGTCTCTGGACGAAAGGGGCAAATAGGAGACACGACATGAGCCAAGTTGACCGTACCGCAAACAACGTTACGTCCCTCTTTCACCCGGCCGCCCACTACAATTCACCCGCCGATGTCTTGAACGACGCCGCGCTGTCGATAGACGAGAAGCGCGTGATCCTCTCGTCCTGGGCGTCGGACATGTACGTGGTCGAATCCCAACCGGCTTTTCGTGAGGTCCCGGGTATCCCGCACCGACTTCGTCTCGATGACATTCTAACCGCGTTGAAGCGATTGGACGACGACAGCGATCCGCCGCCGCGCGGGGGAGTGGCCATGCGGTTGCCGCGCTTCAGCAGGGTTGAATGTACTGGCTTGGCCGAGCCGCAACGGCTCTTGGACAGGCATTCCTCGACCCGGCGCTTTCGGTCAATACAAGCATCTCGGACGACAGGTTGTTCGCGGTGGACCCGGGAGGCAAACGTGCGGCGATATCGCAAGCTCCTCGACACGCAACTGACCGAGGTTGAACGCCGCTTCATCGAGCGACGGCTCGCTGAAGAATTGCGGGCTTGATCGGTCTTCGGGGGGCAGCTTCGAACCTCGTTGGGGCCACGATGACGACGGTCGAAGACGACTTGAGCGAGATCAGATGCGTGCGGAACGACATTTGGCGATGTCGGAAGTTGCTTGAGGCTGATCCACCCGACGCTGAGCGACGAGAGATTGAGCAGCGCCTGCTCGAACTTCGATCGGTCTTCGAGGGCTACTGGAGTCGAAATTCCCGTGGTCGCTGAAACTCTGAAAACGGGTCGAGGACTGGGCTGGCCCAATTGGAATCAGGTCGGAGGAAACATTGATGACTGCAGGCTCAATGGCTCAGGTCAAGATGGGTACGGAAGCTCTTGCTCTGTGTATCGCAGGGGTCTTGTGCGAACGCGATCCATCTGTTCTGGCCGCATTTAGAGAACGAGTGCAGATTCTGTACCGGGTCCTCGACGAGCGCGGAGACCATGAAGCGGCGGCAATGCTTGGAGCGTTTGGCCGGGCGTTGGACGATCCGGCATTCAAATGCCTCCCGAACTAACTGCCAGCACTTCGGTTCGAGCGGGAGGCAGCGCGGATTGCCAGTGCTTCCTCGTCCGAGACACAGATCAGTCCGTGAGGATGTGCTTCAGGCACTTCATCGTCACCTCCACATGGCGAAGGCGCAGTGGCACTTCGTTAGATTACGAGCGGCCTCGCGGGCCATCCGCAACGAGCGGAAACCGACGTGCTCGATGGTGCCGTCCAGCAAGACGACGATCAGCGTCGGGATGCGACGTGGGACATTGCGGATCAGGGGCACTGGCACACCTCCAGCCTTGCCATGTTGTGGGCCAGCAGCAGGTCCGAGATCAGGACGTGCAGCTCGTCCCGGGTGACGCTCAGCGCTGGTGGGCCGATCGAATGGAGCGCGAGCTGATCGTGCTCGCTGCCCCTCCAGCCACGGCACAGCACGCTCCGCTCTCTGCCAACCGCCGCAAATCGTCGGGCAACTTATGCCGTTCAACGCCACCCGCCACTCATTCGCCAGCCGCTCAACCGTCGAACAACTCGTTGCATCGGCTCAATTCAAATCAGTCAGCCCACCTGCTGCCCTCAAATCCCCATAGCACCTGCGGCACTGCCTGGCGTTCCCTTAAGCGCGGTTTCCTCCCTTGCAGGCTTTCGGACGCCGGCCGCCGAATACGCGGCCCGCTCCCTCAAGCGGCCGGCATCCGAAACCCTTCACAAGAGGAGACACCACAGGCCGGGCCGGATATAACGCGCCACCACCTAAGGCCTGAGGCACGAAGCTTGCCGAGCGGAAGAAGGCAAAGATTGCCATTGCTCTGAAGATTTGTTCGGTTGGTCCAGGTCTCGCGGCAGCCGCTCCTATCGAGCCGGCGCCGTCACGCGGAGTCCGTCTGCACCGCGATCTTGTTCTGCGCGATGATGGCTTCGGCCCGCGCGAGATTTTCCAGCAGGCGCTGGCTGGTCAGCACGAGGAAGTAATAGCCGAACTGCGGGTTCTGGAAATAGATCTCGAGCAGCTTTTCATAGGTGATGGTCAGAACGTGGCCATCCTCGGTGCATTCGATCGTCGCGGTCCGGCGGTTGTCGGGGGTAAGGAAACCGAGCTCGCCCATCAGGCGGCCCGGCGGAACATCGACGTTGATTTCGATGACGCGGAATCGGCCGGTCACCGTCAGCAGCATTTCGCGGGCCACGTCCCCTTTTTTCATCAGGATGTCGCCCTTGCGATACTTGCGCTCGGTCATGAACGGCTTGAGCCACTCCATCGACGTGTCGCCCTGTGTTGCGGCACGCGCCTTCTTCACCAGAGCGAGCATTTGACGAAGGCGGTAGGCGTTGATGGGAACCATCAGCAGATAGAGAAGAAACGTCGTGACGGCTCCAGTAAGCGCACCGAAGATGGCGAAGAATACGCAACCGATCATGTTGGCGACCCGGAGCGGAACCATGGTGTGCGTCAGCAGGGTGGCGACAAAGAAGATCGCGCCGATCAGGGCGAACATGTTGGCCAGGGTGATGTTGTGCAGAAAGATTTCCAGCAGGCGGCTGAAGATGTCGTTCCAGGTCACGTCATTGGGATCGAGACCGAGCTGGACCAGAATCTTCGCGAACCTGAGGTTGTCGGTTGCTGCATTGAGAATGCGATCCAGTATGCTGGACACGTCTGCGCTGAGCATCATTTGGTTTCGCCAAGGTGAGTTGTAAGCCGATAGCGGCGGCGGCTATTCGGGATGAAACCGTCGCGCTCGTCAAGCCGAACGAAAGACTCGGCGCGAGATGCAGCATACCCGGAATGACGTTCCGAATCCTCCTGACCGTCAGTCAAGTTGCTATCGGAAACGAAAGCAGCAACTCAAGGGGTGACCTCACGCGAGCCTCAAGGACGTGAGGCCTGCTGCTCGATCAGGTCCAGCCGCGCCTTCATGGGATCGGGGCCGCAGACTATTCCGGAACTGGAGATCAGCAGCAGATCGTCCTGCCCGGACTGGGGGCGCCACGGCGGCAGGTCCGGACCGTTCGGATCGCCATATTTTGCAAAATTGGTCCAGTAGGCGCGCATCGTGTTGGAGACCTCACGATCCCTGTGGCTGTACAGCCCGGCGCGAACGCCGAGTGTGCCGAACACGAATCGCACCTCCTGCCCTTCCTCGCCTTCTTCGGGCGGCTCAGCGCTATCAGAGACGTAGTCGAACAGGTATCTGTAGGTGGCGGAGCCGCGCCCGGCGTGCCGGCGCGCCACCAACCGGATCGGTTCGGAGAACGCCCAGTCGGTTCGCAGCCTCGCGGGCACATCCTTCTGGCCGGGGGACCTGGGATAGAGCCCGCTCGTCATCGGCAACAGCTGCTGCAGCAGCGCTCCGGGCATGCTCTGCGCATTCGGCGTGTAAGGGAAACCGTTGCTGCCGATCAACAAGGGAATCTGCTGCTCCTGCCCCGCAGCGATCGCGTCCTCGAGCTGTCCGTTCACATAGGCGCCATCGATCGTATAAGCGGGCCGGAGGCCGGGATCCCTCGCCAGTCGCTTCTGCACGTCGAGAATCTTCTGCAGTGCTGTTTGCCGCATCTCGACCTGGCTGACGCCGAGCGCCTGCGCGAACGCCTGTGCCGCGCTCTCCGCCGCGTTACGGTCGCGCGCCAGCTCCCGGAACGACGCGGACTGGATGATCGCCTTCTGGAACAGCCCCGTTGCGCGCCGCGAGGTCATCAGCCTTGCGACCGCGTTCGCGCCGGATGACGCGCCGAACACCGTGACATTATTGGGATCTCCGCCGAAGGCGCTGATGTTGTCATGAACCCAGCGCAAGGCCGCGATCTGGTCCTTCATGCCGTAATTGCCGGCCCCGTCCCCTTCGTCATCCTTCGACAAACTTCCGCCGGCCAGCCAGCCCAATGCGCCGAGGCGATAGTTGAAGGTGACGACGGTCACTCCGTCTCGCGCCAGTGCGGATCCGTCGTAAAGCGGGTCTGCCGCGGTCCCGGAGACAAGCCCGCCGCCATGGATCCAGACCATGACGGGGAGCCTCGCGTCCATGCGGGCGGACGTGAAGACGTTGATGGTCAGACAATCCTCGGAGTTGCCGATTGGGGCGTCGAAACCCTGCACGGATGTTTGAGGACAGGCAGGGCCGAACTTGTCCGCGGAGAAGATCTCCTCCCGCTGCGGCGCCTCGACCGGTGCGCGCCAACGCGCGGCGCCGGTCGGGGGCGCGGCGTACGGGATGCCCATGAACTTGGCGATGTCGGAATCGGCCATCCCAAGCACTTGCCCTTGTTGCGTGAGGGCGAAAACGAACCGCTCCCCCTGCGCATGCAGGTTGGATGTGAAGAGCAGCAAGGCGCCGGTTGCGAACGCTAGGAACCAGCAAGGCCGCAGCATGACGACTCCACCGTATCCAGTTTTTGCGTGTCCAGTTTTTGCGTGTTCAGTTCATCCGTGTTCAGTTCATGGAATGACGCAAACGCCAGTGTCAGTGCATTCGATTATTCTACCCGCGCTTCTTGGCCGCTCAATGCCGGTTCTGCTCATACAGCACCCGCACGCGGATGGTGCCGGCAATCGCCCTCAGCTCGGCCAGCAACTCCTCGCCCTCGCCGCCGACGACGTCGGTCTCGAGCACGACGTAGCCGACTTCCGGATCGGTTTGCAGGTATTGCGCCAGGATGTTGATGCCGTGCCGAGAGACCGCATCGTTGACCTGACGCATCACGCCGGACACGTTGCGATGGACATGGATGATGCGCGTTCCCGTCGGCCGCGCCGGCAACTGCACCTGCGGAAAATTGACCGCGCCGAAGGTCGATCCGACGTCGGAATAGTCGATCAGCTTGCGTGCGACCTCGCCGCCGATGCGATCCTGCGCCTCTTCCGTCGAGCCGCCGACATGCGGCGTGAGGATGACGTTGGGCAGGCCTTGCAACGGTGAGACGAAACGGTCGTTGTTCGACGCCGGCTCGACCGGGAACACGTCGACCGCGGCACCTGCGAGCCGGCCCTCGCGCAGCGCGCTTGCCAGCGCATCGAGATCGACCACGGTGCCGCGCGAATTGTTGATCAGATAGGCCTCGGGCTTCATCCGCCGAAGCTGTTCCGCGCCGATCATGTTGGCGGTGGCCGGCGTCTCCGGCACATGCAGCGAGACGACGTCGCTCGACGCAAGCAGATCGTCCAGCGTCTCGACCGGCTCGGTATTGCCGTGGCGCAGTCTGTCGGTGTGATCGAAATAGATCACGCGCATGCCCATGGCTTCGGCGAGGTTCGACAATTGCGAACCGATGTTGCCGTAGCCGATGATGCCGAGCGTCTTGCCGCGCACCTCGCGGCTGGCCTCGGCGGACTTGTCCCAGCCGCCGGCATGGGCGGAGATCGAGCGTGGAAGGATCCGGCGGAACAGCATCACGATCTCGGCGATGGTGAGCTCGGCCACGCTGCGGGTGTTGGAATATGGCGCGTTGAAGACCGGAATCCCGAAGCGTCGCGCGGCATCGAGATCGACCTGGTTCGTGCCGACCGAAAAGCAGCCGACCACCATCAGCCGGTCGGCCGCCTCCAGGATCTCCGCGGTCAACTGCGTCCGCGAGCGGATGCCCAACATGTGGACGCCGGACAGAGCCTGCTTGAGCTCGGCGGACCCCAGCGCCTTGGGCAGACGTTGCAACTCGGTATAGCCATTGGCTTCGAACATCCGCACTGCCGAATCGTTCACGCCCTCCAGCAGCAGGACGCGGATCTTGGTTTTCGGGAGAGACAGCATCGTCGGGATCAGCCTTCGTCGTTGCGGGGTTTCGTTCCCGCAAGAACTACCATGCGCGATTTCGATCAGCCACGTCATTATATCGAGGGCGCGCGGGCCTGGCCCGCCTGGCTCGCACCGTCGCGCGGCAACGGCCACACCGGAACGGCAACGCGGTTTCAGGCCGATCGCACCGCGCCGAGAAACCGCCCGACCTCGAGCTTGAGCCGGCCGCTTTCGCCCGACAGCGCCTTGGCCGCGGCGAGCACCTCGGCGGACGACGAGCCGGTCGCGCTCGCGCCGCGGCGCACGTCAGCGACGCTGGTGGACACCTGCTGGGTGCCGTGCGCGGCCTGCTGCACGTTGCGGGAGATTTCCCGCGTCGCGGCGCCCTGCTCCTCCACCGCAGAGGCGATCGCCGATGCGATCTCCGACATCCTGGCGATGGTGTTTCCGATCTCCTTGATCGCGCCGACGGATTCCTGCGTGGCGGACTGGATGCCGCCGATCTGCTGGCTGATCTCGTCGGTCGCTTTCGAGGTCTGCTCGGCCAGCGCTTTGACCTCGGACGCCACGACGGCGAAGCCACGCCCGGCTTCGCCGGCGCGCGCCGCCTCGATCGTCGCGTTCAGCGCCAGGAGATTGGTCTGCCCCGCGATCGTGTTGATCAGCTCGACGACGTCCCCGATGCGGGAAGCGGCCTTCGCCAGCTCGCCGACGCGCTCGTTGGTGTGATGGGCCTGCTCGACGGCGGCCTTCGCGATCCGCGCCGAGTCGTGCACCTGGCGGCTGATCTCGTCGACCGACGAGGTCATCTCCTCGGTCGCGGACGCCACCGACTGGACATTGGTCGACGCCTGTTCCGAGGCCGCGGCAACGGTGGTGGCGAGTTCGCTCGAATGCTCGGCGGTCGCCGACAGCGCATCGGCGGACGCCTCCAGCCTGCCCGAGGCCGATGATACGACATTGACGATGTCGCCGACCACGGCCTCGAATTCGCGGGTGATGTGGTCGACGCGCTGCCCGCGCTGGATCTTGGCCTCGGCCTCCAGCGCCGCGGCTTCGTCAGCAGCCTTCTTGGCGATCAGCGCATCCTTGAAGACCTGCAGCGAGCCGGCCATCGAGCCGATCTCATCGTCGCGGCCGCTCGCGGGAATGCTGACGTCGTGGCGGCCGGCGGCCAACTGACCGACGGACTCGGTCAGCGTCGCCAGCGGAATGATCACGCGACGGCGCAGCATCACGGTGACCCCGGCCAGCACGCCGAGCAGCGCGAGCACGGCCGCGCCCGCGAGCGCGAGCATCAGCAGCGCATCCTCGCGCGCAGCGCCGGCGCGATCCGCGGCCTCGGCGAGCGCCACGTCGCGCAGCCCGAGAATGGTCACCAGCGACGGGACGGTCGCAGCGGCGAGATCGTCGGTGGTGATGCTGAACTTGCCGTCGCTGCGCCCTGCCGGCAGCTCCTTGTCGACCACCAGCGCCGCACGGCCGAAATAGGCATCGGATGCGTCCTTGAACGCCTTGGTCAGTCGCGCCGGATTGCCGAGTTGATCGATGCCGGCAACGATCCTTTCGCGATCCACCTCGACACGGCCCTGGTAGCGATCCATCGTCGAGAGCTCGGCTGGGGTCAGGACGCGGCGCGTGCCGACCGCGCCCGACATCGTGGCCGCGCGGCTGCCGGCGGAAACGCGCAGGTCCTGCGCGGTGCGGGCGATGTTCAACAGCGCCGTCAATGACGCGTCAGCCGCAGCGACCTGGTTTTCGAGGCGGTTGAGCACCGGATCGATGGTCGCGGTGACGTCGGCAATCCCCGGCAGGAAGCCCTTGAGCACGTTGGGGTCGCGCGCGCTGAGCGGGACGGTCAGCACGCGGTCGGTGGCGTTGCAGAGGTCGTCGAGCTTGCCGGCCGCCTGCTTCAGGCCGTCGAGGATGACGGCGCTGTCATTGCTTGCGCTGACGGCGGCACGCGCCTTCGAAAACACCGCCTCGGTCGCCTGCCTGAATTTGGCGATGGCCTCCAGTTGCGCCGGCGTGGCGGGAGCGTCCTGATACAGCGGGCTGAGGTAGGGCGCGCGGATGCCGACCACCTGCTGGCCGGCGGTCAACACCGCTCCGAACGCCTCGACCGCCTTGATCGCCTCGGTCTTGCCCGCAAATGTACGGGCCTGCGGAATGAGAATTTCGGTGCCGAGGATGACGGTCAACACCGTCACCGAGAGCATCGACACTGCAAAGAGCCTACTGATGCGCATCGTCCAAATCCATTGGGGTATTTGAATTTTTGATAGACTTATCCAAAGGGGACTAAGATCGCATTAATGATACTTGCACACCCGGGCCGGCGCGATGCGCGGCGGAGGCCGCTCACACGGCGCCGAGCACGCCGCGGGTCGCCTGGTCGATCTCCTCGACATAGCGGCGGCGCGCGAGCGACTCGGGCAGATAGCCGATCACCTTGCGGCTATCGGCGGATTCGACCACGGCCAGCAGGTCCGCCTCCGCCTTGTCGAACACCGCCATCGCGGTCTTCACGTTCATGTCGGGCAGCAGCACGTCGTCGAAATAGCGCGCGAGCTCCACCACCTGGATGTCGTCGGCGATGGTATCGAGGTCGACGGAATACAGCTCCGGAATCAGCACCATGCCGCAATATAGGTCGGCGTCGTTGACGACCACGATCGCCTGCAACGAGCTCAACGGGAATTCGCGGCGGCAGGCCGCAATCGTCGAGGTCGAAGGCGCCTTGGCGACGTCGATGCGCATCATCCGCTCCACCGTCAAATTGCGCAGCCAGCCGACGTCGTTGGCGCTTCGGATGGTCTCGCCGCGCAGGTGCAGGCGCCAGGTCGAGAACGAATGGCCGAACATGAAGCGGACGCAGATGCTGGTGACGATGCAGCCGGCCAGCACGACCGCGGTGACGTCGACGCTGCGGGTCAGCTCCAGCACCAGAAACGACATCGTCAGCGGACCGCCGACGATGGCGACGCCGAGCGTCGCCATGCCCGTGAGCATGCCGACCAGCGGATCGATCCCGAGCTTCGGCATCGCAAGCGCCACCAGCACAGCGAACAATTTTCCGATCAGGCTGCCGACGAACAGCGAGGCGAAAAACAGCCCGCCGCGGAAGCCGGAGGCGAGCGAGATCATGCACGCGGAAAGCTTCAGCACGATGATGGTCGCAATCAGGCCGGCCGCCATCTCGTGCTGCATGTCGAGCACCATCGCGCCGTGGCCGGCGGCGAGCACCTGCGGCGTGACGATCGCCAGCAGGCCGACGCAAATTCCGCCGACCGCCGGCCTGATCCAGAGCGGCAGCCAGGATTGCGTGAACAGGCGCTCGAACAGCACGGAGCTCCGCATCACCAGGATTCCGACGCCGCCGGCGATCAGCGCGAGCACGACCAAAGCGAGATATTGCTCGACATTGACCGCGCCGACGTGCGGTATTTCCAGCAAATAGGGTGAGCCGCCGAGCCATTGCGCGGCGAGCGCGCCGGACAGCGACGCGGCCAGAATCGGCGCCGCACTCGCCACCGAGTAGACGCCGACGATCAGCTCATAGGCATAGAACGCGCCGGTGATCGGGGCGCCGAACGCCGCCGCGATCGCGGCGGCCGCGCCGCAGCCGACGATCAGACGGAGGTCGGTGCGCCGCAGATTGAGGAACTGGCCGACCAGCGAGGCGACGCCCGAGCCGATCTGGGTGTAACCCGCCTCGAGCCCGACCGAGGCGCCGCAGCCATTGGAGATCAGGGTCTGGCTCGAGACCACCACGCTGTCGCGGAGCGAGAGATGGCCGCCGCGCAGCGCGTTGGCCTCGATCGGGTCGACCGCGCTCGAGAGCTTGAGGCGCCGCCGCGACCACTCCATGATCCCGAGCGCCAGCCCGCCGATCGCGGGTGCGGTCAGCGCGGCCCACGGGCTGATATGGTCATGGGCGCTGAGGCGGACGTCGACCGGGATCCCGTAGATCAGGACGTGGGCGATCTGCGCGACCTCGCTCATCAGCGTGACGATGGCACCCGCGGTGAAGCCCAACACCAGCGCCAGCGGGATCAGGTAGAATTCGTTGCGACGCAGGAGCGCGCGGACCCGAACCAGCAATTTGCTGGTTCCTTTTCGCTGGATGATGCTGCTGATGGCGAACACAATTCGGCTCTTATAGAGATAAGGTCAGCGAACCGCTTCTCGTGCGGCTCCGCCACGTATGCCCTTGATGTTGCGCCCGATCCGCGGTGTCAATACTTTAGAGGATGGGAAGGCAGATCAAGCTCTCGCCAAGGCGCTCGTGGCTGCCTCGCTGCGCAGCTGCGCCATCAGAATGGTCCGTGAGGCTGTGAGGTGGGCGCGCATCGCGCGTTCGGCAGCCTCCGGCTCGCGGCGTTCGATCGCGACGATGATCGATTCATGTTCGCGATGCACGGCCTCGACCCGCTGCTGGGTTCGTGCAGTCACCACCGTGCTGTGAAACCGGCAGATCTGCAGCAGCGGATACAGCTCGTTGCAGATGATGTCGATGAGCCAGCGGTTGCGGCTGCCGCGTACGATCAACATGTGCAGATCGTTGTCGACGCTGCCGGCGCGGAACACCCCGCCCAATCCCTCCCGGCGAAAGCTGTCCTCGAATGCGGTGAGACAGGCGCGAAGCTTCCGGGTCTCGTGCAGCGTCATGTTCTCGGCCGCCTGGCGGCTCGCCATGCCTTCGAGCGCTTCGCGCGTGCTCAGCAATTGCTCGGTGTCGTCGAGTGATAGCTGAACCACGCGGACGCCGGAGAACGGCGTGCGCTCGACGAGATGACGTCCCTCAAGGGTGCGGATCGCTTCGCGCAGCGGACCCCGGCTGACGCCGTAGCGGTCGGATAGTGCCTGCTCCGAAAGCTTCTGCCCCTGTGCCAGCTCGCCGGTGAGGATTGCCTGTTCAAGCCGGGCGACGGTCTGGTCCACGAGCACGCGGCTGGTTGGTAACGCCATGATTCTGATCCGGAATCGTCCTTTTACGGAGTCTAGCAGAATAGCATTTGCCAGCAACAGATTGCTTTCAAAAATTATATATTGTTGACAATTTGTCGAGATTGCATTCAGGTGGCCGGCCGAAGGTACCCCAAGAAGGGCTCGACGTGGCCATCGCCGCAGCAATCGCAGATCGATCGACCGTCACCTTGCGGCACGCCGATGCCGCGGCGATCACCGCGCGCATCGATCGGCTGCCCGAGAACCGGCACACCTGGCGGCTGGTGGGCCTGGTGGCGTCGGCCGGAATTTTCGAGGTCTACGACCTCTATCAGACCGCTTACGTGCCGGCCGGCCTGGTGCGCGCCGGCATCTTCGCGGAGGGGGCCAAGGGATTGTTCGGCCTGTCGGACCAAGCGGGCTTCGCGGCCGCAACCTTCCTTGGATTGTTCATCGGCGCCGTCGCCTTTGCCCCGGCCGCCGACCGCTTCGGCCGGAAGAAGATCTTCCTGTGGGCTCTGGTCGGCTACAGCGTCGCGACGCTTGCGATGGCGCTGCAATCGACGGTGAACGGAATCCTGGTTTGCCGTTTTCTGGCGGGGCTCGGATTGGGCGTCGAGCTGGTCACGCTCGATGCCTACCTGGTCGAGATCGTGCCGAAGCATATGCGCGGCAAGGCCGCGGCGATCACGCACGCGATCGCGTATCTTGCGATCCCGCTGGTCGCGTTCGTCTCCTACCTGCTGATTCCGGTCGATCCCTATGGCGTTGCGGGCTGGCGTTGGGTGGTCCTGATCGGCGCCAGCGGCGCGCTTGCCGTGTGGTGGTTGCGCATCAAGCTGCCGGAATCGCCGCAATGGCTGGCGCGGCATGACAGGGCCGATGCCGCCGACCGGATCGTCGGCGAGATCGAGCAGCGGCTCGAGCAGGACCTGGGCCATCAGCTGCCGACGCCCGCGCCGGCCGCAGTCGAGGTCTCCCACCGTGCCAGCTTCGCGGAAATCTGGCGGCCGCCCTATCGGCGGCGCACCGTCATGCTGATGGTGTTCAACTTCTTCCAGACCATCGGCTTCTTCGGTTTCACCAACTGGCTGCCGGCGCTGCTCGCCGCGCAAGGCCACTCGATCACCAGGAGCCTGTTGTATTCCGCGGTGATTGCCGTGGTCTATCCACTCTGGCCGCTGCTGTGGAGCGTCACCGTCGCCGAACGCTACGAGCGCAAATGGCTGATCGTGGTGGGCTCAGGTGCCACCGCCATACTCGGCCTGATCTTCGCAGTGCTGACGATTCCGTCTCTGCTGATCGTGTGCGGCACGCTGATCGTCGGCGCCAATACCCTGATGTCGTTCGCTTACCATCCCTACCAGGCCGAGCTCTATCCGACCGAGGTGCGCGCCCGCGCGGTCGGCTTCGTCTATTCGTTCAGCCGCTTGTCGACCATTTTCACGAGCTTCATGATCGCGTTCTTCCTGAACCAGTTCGGCGCACCCGGCGTGTTCGTGCTGATTTCGTTCAGCATGCTGGTGGTGATGGCCTCGATCGGCATCTATGGTCCGCGGACACGCGGACGTTCGCTTGAAGACATTGCGCAATAGTACCATGGTTTGTTGCAGGAGGTGATCAGGCCCATGACCGAGACGGCAACGCTTTCCGATGCGATCAACATCATCGTCCCGACCGGAATGCTGGGCGCAGGCGTGAGCCGCGCGCAGATCCAGTACGGTATCGGCCGCGGCGCCAGCGCGATCGCGGTGGATTCCGGATCGACCGACAGCGGGCCCGCCTATCTCGCGCGCGGCGTATCGAAGATGAACCGCGAGTCGATCAAACGCGACCTGCAGATCGTGATGACGGAAGCACACACGGCGAAAATTCCGTTGCTGGTCGGCAGCTGCGGCACCAGCGGCACCGACGCCGGCGTCGATTGGACCCGCGACATCGTGCTCGAAGTGGCCGCCGAGCTCGGCACCAGCCCGAAGATCGTCTGCCTCTACAGCGAGCAGAACGTCGACGATCTGATCCGGAAGAATGGCGAGGGAGCCATCGTGCCGTTGCCGCCGCTGGGGCCGGTCAGCGACGCCGATCTGAAATCCTGCGAGCACATCGTCGCATTGCTGGGGCCCGAGCCTTACATCGCGGCGCTGGAAGCCGGTGCAGACATCGTGCTCGGCGGACGCACGACCGATACCGCCGTGCTCGCCGCGGTTCCCTTGATGCGCGGCGCCGGCACGGCGCAGGCCTGGCACGCGGCCAAGATCGCTGAATGCGGCGGCCTGTGCACGGTGAACCCGAGCCTTGGCGGCGTCCTGATGCGCGTCGGCCGCGACGCATTCGAGATCGAGCCGCTCGACATCGACAACCAATGCTCGCCGGACACCGTCTCCGCGCACCTGCTGTACGAGAACAGCGACCCGTTCACGCTGACCGAGCCGGGCGGCGTGCTCGATGCCCGGGATGCCGACTATCGTTGGGTCGATAACCGCATCACCCGCGTCACCGGCTCGCGTTGGACGCCGAAACCCTACACCATGAAGCTGGAAGGCGCGCGCGGCGGCGATTTCCAGACCATTATGCTGATCGGCATCGAGGATCCGGAGGTGCTTGCCAACCTCGACGAATTCCATGACCTGATGCAGAAGACGCTGACCAATCGCATCAGGAGGACGTTCGGCGACGAGGCGGCGCGCTTCGACGTGTCGTTGCGCATCTATGGCTGGAACGGAACGTCCGGCCGGCCGGTGCCGTCGGGCACGATGCCACCGCGCGATGTCGGCGTGATGTTCGTGGTCACCGCGCCGACGCAGGAGCTCGCGAACCGGATGGCAAAGGCGTGCAATCCCTATTTCTTCCACACGCCGCTGCGCCCGGGTATCGAGATGCCGAGTTACGCGTTCCCGTTCACCCCGGCTGAAATTCCACGCGGCCAGGTCTATGAGTTCGTTCTCAATCACATCGTGCAGACCCGCGATGCCTTCGAGCTCGTGCGCAGCGTGACGATCGATCCGGCGCGCGAAAACAAGGGGACAGTCAATGCCTAAGCTCGGCGAAATCTGCCGTCACGTCCGCTCCAAGAATGCCGGGCCATTCTGGATCACGGTCGACCTGTTCTTCGACGGCGAGGAGACGTTCAGGCGCTACCGTGACGCGCCGGCACTTTCGCCGCAGACGTTTGCGAACTTGTTCGGGACCAATCCCGAGCTGGTCAAACGCATCCCGGTCGACAATCTGCATGTGATCAAGATCTCCTATCCGCGTCCGCATCCGCAAGGCTGGATGCAGGAACGCGACATGCACTCCGGGCAACAATTCGCAAGGTTGCTGGACCTCGAGATCGATTGAGCCGGCGAGATCGGCAGGCGCCACACGACGATGACCCCGCGCCCGTGCAGCGATTGATCGCCTGCTGAAGCAATGCCGCGAGCTCAGCGCGTCGACGCTCCCTTTTGGGGTCGAAGCGATGCGTCCCGCCTTGCGGTTGGTGATCGACTACGCGGCGCGGCAGAAGTTGATCGCGCGGTCGGTCAGCGCCGCCGATCTCTTCGGCGATCTGACCCGGGCCTGGCTTAGACGGACGGCGCCATTGCGTGCGTTGCGGAAGTCCCCATCTCTCTGTCCACCCAGACCTCTCAACTCAGGACACCCCTATGGCCAAGCTCGCCGGCAAGATCGCTCTCATCAGCGGAGGCACCACCGGGATCGGTGCGGAGACCGCCAAACTCTTTCAATCCGAAGGCGCAACAGTCATCGTCACCGGCTCCAGCGAGCGCTCAGTGGACGCCGCCAAGGCGGCGTTGCCCGGGATCGAGGCGCTGGTCTCCGACGCCGGCAGCGTGGCGGCCACCGCGGCCCTGGTCGACCAGGTCAAGGCCAGGCATGGCCGCATCGACGTCCTGTTCGTCAACGCCGGCATCGCCAAATTCGCGCCCATCGCCCAGGTCGATGAGGCATTCTTCGACGGCCACTTCAACATCAATGTCAAAGGCGCATTCTTCCTGATCAAGCACGCCATTCCGGTCATTCCGGACGGCGGCGCGATCATCCTGACCGCGTCGGTGGCCGGTGCGAATGGCGGCCTGGGCGGCAGCTCGATCTACGGCTCGACCAAGGCGGCGCTGCGTTCGTTCGGCCGCACCATCGCGAAGGAGCTGTTGCCGCGCGGCATCCGGGTCAACACCATCAGCCCGGGCCCGATCGTGACCCCGATCCTTGATAAGGGCCTCACTGCCGCGCAGAAGGACAACTTCATCGAAGGCGCCAAGACCCGCATCCCGCTCGGCCGCACCGGCACCGTCGCGGAAGTCGCCGCGGCCGCCCTCTACCTCGCTGCCGACGCGACCTACACCACCGGCGCAGAGCTGTTCGTCGATGGCGGTCTGATCGACCTGTAGCGCCCCTCGCGAAAGCACCCAAGGCCTCGCCGCCGGCGAGGCGTGGGCCGCCCCGAAATGAAGGCGCGGTAGACAGGCTTCACCGCGTCGGCAATGATCGCTCGGCCAGTCGGCTGATCGATCATTGATGGGTGGTCCTGCGGCGATGATGACGCTGAGGCAGATTGAAGTCGTTCGGGCCGTGATGATCTCAGGCACGATCACCGGCGCGGCCAAGCTTCTCAACGTGTCGGCGCCGGGCATCAGCCGGCTCGTCAAATACACCGAGCGCTCGCTTGGCGTCCGCTTCTTCATGCGGCAGAACGGCCGCTACTTTCCGACCCAGGACGCGAGGCTGATCTTCGAGCAGATCAACGAGATCTACAAGAAGGTCGACGATCTCACTGAAGTGATCGGCAAGATCGGCCGCGGCCAATTATCCGAGCTTCGGATCGGATCGGTGCCGAGCATCGCCCAGGTCATGGTGCCGCGCGCGGTCGAGAAGATCCGCAGGCGCTATCCCGACCTGAAGATGGATATCAACATCCTCAAGATCGAGGAGGTGATCGACTATCTCCTGCTCGGCAAGGGCGACTGCGCCGCGATCAGCTATCGGCTCGATCATCCGGCGCTGGACTTCCTGCCGCTCGCCTCCGGCCGCCTCTACTGCATCGTCCCGGAGGGTCACGCGCTTGCGGAGCGCAAGAGGATCTCGGCCGCCGAGATGACGCGGTTTCCGCTGATCGGCATCGACCCGACCGACCCCTATGGCCGCATCATGTCGGAGCTGTTTGCGCGCAACAAACTGCCCTACGAGATCACGATCCGCGCCCGCTTCGGCAACACCGTCTGCTCGCTGGTGCAGGCCCGGCTCGGGATTGCCGTCATCGACCAGTTTTCGGTGGCGCACGGCGGCATACCCGGCGTGCGGCTGCTGGAAATCCAGGAGCCGACCCGCTTCGACACCTTCGTCGCCGTCAAGCGCGGCGCACCGCTGTCGCCCTATGCAAGCCACTTCATCGAAACCCTGCGCGCCGAGATGGAGCCCGGCGGCAAGCCGCGGCCGCCGCGAGCGAGAAAATAACTTCAGGTTAAGTTTCTCGCATAAATGAGTAATTGTGTTATCGCGGCCCGACGATCTATTTTCGCGTCATCCGGAGCAGAATCGGGCCAGGCGGCGGCGAACAGCGCACGCTGACCGGCTCGCAGATCGGCTCCGCAACAAAAAAGCCTGCCGTCGAACGGCTCGCAGCAAAAATAGCGGAGGAAACCCAGATGGCATCGGCCAACAGCGCGACAAGCAGGCGCCAATCGAAAATCGCTGCGGCAAGCGGTTGGATCGGATCGGCGCTCGAATACTACGACTTCTTCATCTACGCGACCGCCGCGTCGCTGGTCTTCCCGCAGATCTTCTTTCCCTCAGAGCACCCGACCGCCGCGATCGTCGCCTCGCTTGCAACCTACGGCGTCGGCTATGTGGCGCGGCCGATCGGCGCCTTTGTGCTCGGGCATTGGGGCGACACCCATGGGCGCAAGAACGTGCTCGTACTCTGCCTGTTTCTGATGGGCATCTCGACCATGCTGGTCGGGGTGCTGCCGACCTATCAGCAGGTCGGACTATGGGCGCCGGTCTTTCTGGTGGCGCTGCGGCTGATCCAGGGTTTTGCGGTCGCCGGCGAGATTTCCGGCGCAAGCTCGATGGTGCTTGAGCATGCGCCGTTCGGGCGGCGCGGCTTCTTCGCGAGCTTTACGCTGCAAGGCGTTCAGGCCGGACAGATTCTCGCGGCCGCCGTCTTCCTTCCGATCGCGACCTACATGCCGAAGGAGGATTTCAACGCCTGGGGCTGGCGCATTCCGTTCCTGCTCAGCGCCGTCGTCATCGTCATCGGCTATCTGATCCGGCGCGAAGTCGAGGAGACGCCGGCCTTCGCCAAGGAGAGCGAGGACGGCAAGGTGCCCGGCGCGCCGATCATCCAGGCCTTCAGGACCAGCTGGGGCGACATGCTCAGGGTCGTCTGCATGGCGCTGATGAACGTGATCCCCGTCGTCGCGACCATCTTTGGCGCGGCCTATGCCGTGCAACCGGCCTATGGGGTCGGCTTCAAGACCGACGTCTATCTCTGGATTCCTGTCATCGGCAATATCGCGGCCGTGCTGGTCATTCCCCTGGTTGGAACCCTGTCGGACAAGATCGGACGGCGGCCGCCGATCATCGTCGGCGCCTTGTGCTCCGGCCTGCTGGCCTTTGGCTATCTCTACGCCATCAGCATCAAGAACGTTCCGATGGCGATTGCGCTCTCCATCCTGATGTGGGGCATCGTCTACCAGGGCTACAACGCGGTGTTCCCGAGCTTCTACCCGGAGCTGTTCCAGACCAGATACCGTGTCTCGGCGATGGCGATCTCGCAGAATATCGGCACCACGATCACGGCCCTGCTCCCTGCGCTGTTCGCGACCGCAGCCCCTCCCGGATCGACCAACGTCCCGCTCACAGTCGGTGCCATCACCTTTGCCATCACGGCCATTGCGGCGATTGCCGCCTTCTCCGCCCGGGAGACCTATCGGCTTCCGGTGAACGATCTCGGCAACCCCTCCGCGGCTCCGATGACCAAGCCGGACTACGACCGGCTGAGAGCCGCCTCCTTCGGTGGAGTCGCGCCGGCGTAACTCTCCCATCGGTGTACGGCAGACAGGCTTGAAAAGATGATTGACGGAAAAACAACGCTCATCGCCCATATCGGCTATCCGACGGAGACCTTCAAATCTCCGATGATCTACAATCCGTTCTTCGCGAAGCGGGCGATCAACGCGGTCGTTGTGCCGATGGGCTGCAAGGGCGAGGATTATCCGTCCTTCCTCAGGCTGCTGTTCAAGCTGACCAATATCGGTGGTGCGCTCGTCACCATGCCGCACAAGGTCACAACCCTTGGGCTGGTCGACGATGCTTCGGTGTCAGCCAGGATCGCGGGAGCCTGCAATGCAGTACGGATCGATCAGCATGGCGCGCTGATCGGCGACATGTTCGACGGCGAGGGCTTTGTTCGCGGCGTCCTGAAGAAGGGACGACACGTCGCCGGGGCGAAAGTCCTGGTCGCCGGCTGCGGCGGGGTCGGCTCCGCCATCGCCGCATCCATCGCAAAGGCGGGCGCGTCCAGGCTCGGGCTCTACGACGCGTTCCCGCAGGCGATGGAGGGGTTGTCGGAACGCCTTCGGACTCATTATCCGAATCTTGAAGTCGTCACCGGCTCGCCGGATCCGACCGGCTACGACATCGTGGTCAATGCCACCCCGCTCGGCATGAAGCAGGATGACCCGCTTCCGATCGACGCCGACCGCCTGTCGCCTTCGACATTTGTCGGCGAAGTCGTGATGAAGCAGGAGATCACGCCGTTGCTGGCCGCGGCGCGTTCGCGAGGTTGCGACTATCAAGTCGGCACTGATATGCTGTTTGAGCAGATTCCGGCCTATCTTGAATTCTTCGGTTTCGGCACCGCCACGTCGGATGAGTTGCGCGAGGTCGCGCAAATCCGCTACTGACCGAATGCGGGCCGGAACCAGGTTGGCTTGTCGAAAGCAAGCCGGAGCAGTGCAATGATACGTTCCATCGCAACGGTTTCGATTGGCGGCGCTCTCGACGAGAAGCTCAAGACCATCGCGGCGGCGGGCTTCGACGCGGTCGAAATCTTCGAGAACGACTTTACCTGCTTCGACGGCTCGGCGCGCGACGTCGGGCGGATGTGCAGTGATCTGGGCTTGCGCATCTGCGCCCTGCAACCGTTTCGCGATTTCGAGGGAATGCCCGAGCCGCAGCGCAGGCAGGCCTTTCGGAGGGCCGAGAAGAAGTTCGACCTGATGCAGGAGCTGGGCACCGACCTGCTGCTGGTTTGCAGCAACGTCTCGCCGCACTCGCTCGGCGGCATCGACCGCGCCGCCGATGACTTCAGGGAATTGGGGGAACGCGCGCGCGAGAGAGGGTTGCGCGTCGGCTTCGAGGCACTGGCGTGGGGACGCCACGTCAATGACTACAGGGATGCGTGGGAAATCGTTCGGCGCGCCGATCATCCCGCGATCGGGCTCATTCTGGACAGCTTCCATACCCTGGCGCCCGGCTTTCCCGTCGGCCCGATCGGATCGATCCCCGCCGACCGGATCTTCCTGGTGCAACTCGCGGACGCGCCGCAACTCGACCTCGATGTCCTCTCATGGAGCAGGCATTTTCGCTGCTTCCCCGGGCAGGGCAACCTTCCTGTCGGGGACTTCATGCAGGCGATCGATGCCACCGGGTATAACGGACCGCTGTCGCTTGAGATCTTCAACGACCAGTTCCGGGCGCAATCGACCAAGGAGGTCGCGATCGACGGCATGCGCTCGCTGCAGCTGATCGGCAGCGAACAGGCAAAGGGGGACGCCGTCCCGTCGCTGCGCGCCAGATCCGACGTGTCGAACGTTGCCTTTGTCGAGTTTGCCGTCGATCAAACCCATGCCGTCGGGCTCGCCAGGCTGCTCGGCGAACTCGGCTTCAGGCTGTCGGGAGTTCACCGCTCAAAGGCCGTCGAGCGGTGGTCGCAAGGCAGGATCAATCTGTTGATCAACAGCTCCGAGCACAGCTTCGCCAGATCGCATTACACGACACATGGTTCGGGCGTCTGCGCGCTCGCGCTCGGCATCGACGATGTCACGACCATGATGAGCCGGGCCGACGCCCTGCAGGCGACCACCTTCCGGCAACCGGTCGGACCGAACGAAATGACCATCCCCGCGATCCGCGGGGTCGGCGGCAGCCTGCTGTACTTCCTCGAGCCGGAATCGGACAATTGGGACGTCGACTTCACTTCTATCGCAACCGAAGGTGACGACACCGGCTTCCTGGATCACATCGATCACATCTCGCAATCGATGCGGTTCGAGGACATGCTGTCGTGGGAGCAATTCTATACCGCGCTGTTCGATGTTCAGAGATCACCACAACTCGAGATCACCGATCCGCTCGGGCTCGTGAAGAGCCAGGTGCTGCAGAACCGGAACGGATCGCTTCGGCTGGTCCTCAACGCTTCGACCGCCAGCCAGACGATGTCATCACGATTCCTCTCGGAGTTCTTCGGGGCCGGCGTCCAGCATATCGCGTTTGCCTGCGACGATATCTTCAAGGCCGTTTCCGCCATGCGCGCAGCCGGCGCGACGTTTCTGAATATCCCGGACAACTATTACAGCGATATCGATAGCCGCTACGAGCTGGACCCCGGTCTGCTCGCCTCGATGAAGGACAACGGAATTCTCTACGACCGCGACGAGGACGGCGAGTTCTTCCAGATCTATACCCACGCCTTTGATGAGCGGTTCTTCTTCGAGATCGTGGAGCGGCGCAATTACAAAGGCTTCGGCGCGCCGAACGCCGGCATCCGTCTCGCCGCACAGACGCGGGAGGCGCGATCCCGCACGATGCCCCGGAGCGGATGAAGGTCGGACCGGCGAAACTCAATAGCCGCAATCGGCGTAGTGCTTGCTCGCGAGCCGATACTCCGCGCCGACCTCGACGAAGTCGACGTCGAGGCACTGGTTTCCGTGCCGGAAATCGCCGAGGCCGTCGCAGCGAAGGTATTCGAGATTGATCCGCCATCGGTGTTCATGCGGATTGTAGGTTGCGAAATCCTGCTGCGCGCTCGGTGCGGATTTGCAGATTGCTGCGATGTAGTGCCGGACCTCGGGCGGCAGACCGTTGATGTGGTGCGGGTCCCAGGGATCGTGCTTGTTCATCGAGCCCGCGACGGCCTGCGCTGCGCCACAAGTGAAGAAGCAGAAAGCGAGCAACCAGGTCCGGATCGCCATTTGACGCCCCCTGGGAGTAAGACGACAGCACTTTCGCGGCGTGCCCCACCGGCAAGCCAGTCTATTTCCTGACGCCGTTATAGCGTTCTCGGCTTACGCGAAGCTGACGTAACAACCACGGCCGCGGCCAGACGGTCCCAAGAGATATCCTGGTTTTGCGAGCCCGCGGGCCGCACTCACCATCTCAGTGCGGCGGTGTGCACGTGAGCGTCCCAAAGCGCAGTCGTCTCGCCATCGAGCAGGCTCACGGTGAGCGAGCAACCGGCCATGTCGAGCGAGGTGACATAGCTGCCGACCAGCGATCGGGCGATGCGCAGGCCGCGCCCTTCGAGCATCCGGCGCGCCGCGTTGTACATCAGATAGAGCTCGATCGTCGGCGTGCCGCCGAAGCCGTTGACGAGCAGCAGGGCCTCGGAGCCGGCGCGCGCGGCGATATCATCGGCGATGGCGGTCGTCATCTCCTGCGCGATCGCATCGGCTTGCTCGAGCTTGACGCGGCGGCGGCCCGGCTCGCCGTGGATGCCGACCCCCATCTCCATTTCATTCTCGGGAAGTGCAAAGGTCGGCGTGCCCGCGGCGGGCACGGTGCAGCTCGTCAGCGCCACGCCCATCGAGCGGGTCTGCGCGTTGACGCGCTCGCCGAGCGCCACGCACGCGTTGAGATCGGCGCCCTTCTCGGCGGCGGCACCAACGATCTTCTCGACGATCAAGGTGCCGGCGACGCCGCGGCGCCCGGTGCTATAGGTCGACTTCTCGACCGCGACGTCGTCGTCGGTCACAATGGTCGCGGTGCGGCCCTCGGCGATCTCGGCTGCCATCTCGAAATTCATGCGATCGCCGGCATAGTTCTTGACGATGAACAGCACGCCGGCATCACCCGCGACCGCCTGAGCGGCGTCGACGATCTGGTCCGGCGTCGGCGAGGTGAACACCTGTCCGGGACAGGCCGCATCGAGCATGCCGGTGCCGACGAAGCCGGCATGCAGCGGCTCGTGCCCGCTGCCGCCGCCCGACACCAGCGCGACTTTCCTCGGATTCAGCTCGCGGCGGCGGACGAATTTGCGCTCAGCGCCGAGCGTAACGAGGTCGGCATGCGCGGCCGCAAAGCCGTCGAGGCTCTCGGCCAGCACATTGTCGACCGCATTGATAAATTTCTTCATGATGTCCTCCCCGCTTCGTTCGTGTGGCCGTATCGGCCTATTTTTCCCGCATGATGCCGATCAGGCGGCGCGTGAATTCCTGCAGCAGCGCATCGAGCTCGGCGTTGCGCTTGGCGCTGCCGAGGTCGGGCAGATGCAGCGTCAGCGTCCGCTCGTGCGAGCCTTCGCTCAAGCGCCCGACGCGGCGCGGATGCGCGCGGGCATAGGCGCGCAGAAAGGCGCTCTTGGCCTGCGGCGGGAAATGGCAGACATCGAAGATCGTGTTGAGATGCTGCACCGGGATCGGCACCGGATAGGCAGGATTGCTGATCTGGCTGACGAAGCTGCGATTCTTGCCCATGGCATGGGCCAGCCGTAGCCGCATCCCTGAGGGCCGGCTCTCCAGCACCTCCTTGAAGATGCGCTTGTAGACCGCAACCGCGCCGGCTTCGGGCGCATCATCGGCCGCCGTATCAGCCAACGCCGCCTCCGCTGCTCAGCCGGTCGATGGTCTGCTTGATCTGCGCCAGCGCCGAAGCGTTCACCGACAATTCGCGCAGGCCGCAATTCAGCAGCGCGGGGAGACAGCGCGGATCACCCGCCATGTCGCCGCACAGGCTGACGCTGATGCCGGTGCGCCGGCCGTGGTCGGCGGTCCGCGCGATCAGTTCGAGCACTGCCGGATGCAGCGGATCCATCAGGGGGGCGAGAGCTCCGTTGGAACGATCGCAGGCCAGGACATATTGCGCGAGATCGTTCGAGCCGATCGAGAAGAAGGCGGCCTTGAAGCTCGAGACCGAGAGCGCCGCCGCCGGAACCTCGACCATGATTCCGAGCTCGGGCAGCATCGCGGCAATGCCGTCCGCCTGCAAGCGCTGCACGACCTCGGCGAACAGCTTCCGCCCGGCTTCGAGCTCGTCCGCCGAGGTGACCATCGGGAACATGACCTTGAGGTTGCCGCGCACCGCCGCCCGCGCCAGCGCGCGGAGCTGAACAGTGAAGATCTCGAGCCGGGCCAGGCACAGCCGCAGGCCGCGCACCCCGAGGAACGGATTGGCTTCGCCGTCCTGCGTGAAGCCCGGCACCGGCTTGTCGCCGCCGGCATCGAAGGTGCGGATGGTGACGGGCCGCTGGCCCGCCCAGCGCAGCACCGCGTCATAGGCCTGATACTGCGTCTCCTCATCCGGCAGGTCGCTATGACCGGTGAGCAGGAATTCGGTACGCATCAAGCCGATACCGTCGGCATATTGCGCGTCGGCGTGTTCGAGATCCTCGACGCGCTGGATATTGATGAACAGCTTGATCCGCTCGCCGCGCCAGGAGGCCGTCGGCCGCCGCAGGATCGCCCGCGCCGACGCCCGGCTCTTGCGATGGCTGTCGCGCCGCTTCTCGAAGGTGCGGACCTGCTCGGCGCTGGGATCGAGCTCGAGCGTCGCGCCTTCGCCGTCAAGCAGCGCCGTGGTGCCGGTGTCCGGAATGGCGCCGAGCTGCACCACCATCGGGATGCCGCGCGCCCGCGCCAGCATCGCGACGTGGCTGGTCGGGCTGCCGCGCAACAGCGCCAGCCCACCGCCGCCGGACCAGTCGATCTCGAGAAATCGCGATGGCGGCAGGTCATCGGCGCAGACCACGCCGCCGCTCGGAATCTTCAGATGCGCGTCTTCGTCGCCACGCAGGATGTGCATCACCCGGTCGCGCAAATCCGCAAGGTCGGACGAGCGCGCCTTGAGATACTCGTCCGACGCCGAATTGTAGTCCGCGATGTGCGCATCGAGCGTCGAACGCCATGCGACGTCAGCCGGACTCCCCTCGCCGATCGCCGCGAAGATCGCCTCGATCAGATCCTCATCTTCGAGCAGCGCAACCTGGAATTCGAGGATCTGCGCGGCCTCGCCGCCGGCGCTGGCGGCAAGGTCGGCGATCTGGCCGCTTGCGGTGTCGATCGCGTTGCGCAAGGCGAGCGCTTCCTCGACCAGCGTGCCGGCCACCCGCTCGCCGCCCGCGCCGGCGTCGACCCGGACCAGCGGACCGTGGGCAAAGCCGATCGAGGCGGTCCTGCCACGGTAGGCCAATGCTGCGGCGCCGCCTTGCATGCTATGGCGCTCCGTCCGGAAAATCGCTTGCGATCAGGTCGACCAGCGCCGCAACCGCAACCTCGGCATCGCTGCCGGCGGCCTTGATCTCGATCGTGCTGCCGTGCGCCGCGCGCATCGCCATGATCTTGGCGACGCTCTTAGCATTGATCCAGTCAGGCGCGCCCTCGACCCGCACCGAGATCTGGGCCTCGAACTTCTTGGCGAGCTTGGTCAGCTTGACCGCGGGGCGCGCATGCATGCCCACCGCATGCACCAGCCGCACATTGCCGGTGAAGATCTGTCCGTCCGCTTTATCAAGCATGCTCATCATCCATCATCGCTTCGCCGACATCTCAGTCGGCAGAAAGTTCCTCGGCCACGGCCTTCACCTGGGCCAGTGTGCTGCCGCCCGCAGCTTCCGTCGCCGCCATCACGGCGCCTTCGACGATCGGCGCGTTGCAGACGACAACGAGCTCGCGCCGCGCAGGCTCCAGCATCTCGACCGCCATTTCACTGTTGGTCTCGGCGCCGCCGAGATCGACCAGCACAGCAACGCCCTTGGGCGACCAGGCGTCGTTGATGGCGTCGATGATCAGCGGCACGCTGGTGCCGAGCCCACCGTCGGGATTGCCGCCGCAGAAGGCAACCTTGACCTCGGTGCCGACCATCTGCCGCACCATGTCGGCGGTTCCCCTGGCGATATCCAGCGAGTGCGAGACGATCACGATTCCGACAGTCTCGATCATTGCCGCGCCTCCAGGCCGGAGCACACTGCCTGCAGCAGAACGCAGCTCGACCGCGCACCGGGATCGACGTGGCCAACGCTGCGCGCGCCGAGGAACGACGCCCGCCCCTTGGTCGCCTGCATCGGCACGGTGCGCTCGACCGCTTCCGCCGCGGTGGTGCGCACCCGCGCGATCAAGTCGGGCTGGCCGGCGCCGGTCTTCAGCGTCTCCAGCACCGGAACGAGCACATCGAGCATCGTCTTCTCACCGGCCTGCGAGCGGCCGCGCGCGCTGACTGCGTTCACCGCGCTGCCGAACACGTCGGCGAGATCGTCGGGCAGATGCTTGTCGTGCGAGAGCGCCTCGCCCGCGGCAAGGAAGAAACTGCCATAGAGCGGGCCGGAGGCGCCGCCGACCGTCATGACCAGGGTCTTGCCGATCATCTTGAAGGCTTCGTCGAGCGGCTGCGCCGAGATGGCATCGAGCTTTCCGAGCACGGCCTCGAAGCCGCGCTTCATGTTGGTCCCGTGGTCGCCGTCCCCGATCGCCTGGTCGAGGCTCGTGAGCTCCGGCGCGCTGGCGATGACCTGCTCGGCGGCCGCCTTGAGCAGCGACCTGAATGTCTCTGACTGCACCGACATCGATCTGAACCTCACTCCTCTATTGACCCATCGCGCCGACGCGCTGCCCAGCACGGTCGAAGCACAGCGGACGCACCAGCTGCAATTCGACCTCCTGGCCGGCGCGTAGCGGCCGATGCGGATCGGCCAGCGTCACCAGCGTTTCGCCCTTATAGTCCAGGTGCACGTGATTCTGCTCGCCGAGGTGCTCGACGCGATGCACGCGGCCGACCATCTGCCCGCCATTGCGCGCGGCGATCTCGAGATGCTCGGTGCGGATGCCGACGGTCTCCGTTTCCGGCGGCATCGCCACGTCGGAGAGCAGACGCGCGGGCAGGAAATTGATCTGGGGCGTCCCGAGCCGCGAGGCAACGTAGCGGTTGGACGGATTTTCGTAGATCTCGCGGGGCGTGCCGAGTTGAAGCAACTGGCCGTCCCTGATCACGCCGATCTTCGAGGCCATCGTCATCGCCTCGACCTGATCGTGGGTGACGTAGAGGATAGTCGCTCCAAGCTCGAGCTGGATCCGCTTCAGCTCGAGCCGCAGCTCGGCGCGGAGCTTGGCATCGAGCGAGGAGAGCGGCTCATCCATCAGATAGATCGACGGATCGCGCACCAGCGCGCGGCCGATCGCGACCCGCTGCATCTCGCCGCCGGACAGGCGGGTGGCGCGGTTGTTCAGCTTGCTCGAAATATGCAGCAGCTCCGCGGTCTGCTCGACGCGCTTGCGGATCTGCGGCTCGGGCACGCGTCGCGCCGGAGAGCGCAGCGGGAACGCCAGATTGTCGTAGACCGACAGATGCGGATACAGCGAATATTGCTGGAACACGAACGCGATGTCGCGTGCGCCCGGCGCATCATGCGTCACGTCGCGCCCGTCGATCATAACGGAGCCGGTGTCGGGGCTCTCGAGCCCGGTGACCAGCCGCAAGGTCGTGGTCTTGCCGGCGCCGCTCGGCCCGAGCAGCACGAGGAATTCGCCGTCGTTCACCGCGAGTGAGAGGTCGCGCACCGCCTCGATTGCGCCGAAGCGCTTGCTGATGTTGCGCAAGCTGACGTCAGCCATGGCGCGCACCCTCCTGGCTCGTGGTCTGGATCGCAAGCCCGCTGCCGATATCGAACAGCGCGAGCCGTTCGGGCTGGAATTCGAGACCGATGGTCTCGCCGATCCGCACCGCGGCGCTCGACGGCAGCCGCGCCGCGATCCGCCCATACGCTGTGTCGACGATGACGATCTGCGTGGTGCCGAGATATTCCGCGCCGAACACCTCGCCACGAACGGACCCGCCGTCCGCGAAGCGGATATGCTCCGGACGGACCCCGAGCGCCAGCGGCGCGCTGGCGCGGTCCTCGCGGATCTCCGGCACAGCGATCCTGGTATCCCGGAGACTCACCTCGCGGTCGCCGGACCTCAGCCCGCCCTCGAAGCGCAAGAAATTCATCGGCGGCGAGCCGATGAAATCGGCGACGAACATGCTGGCGGGCCGGTCGTAGACCTCTTGCGGCGTGCCGATCTGCTCGACGCGCCCCTTGTTCATGATCGCGATCTGGTCGGCCATCGACATCGCCTCGAGTTGGTCGTGCGTGACATAGACCGTGGTCGCCTTGATGCGATCGTGCAGATCGCGCAGCTCGCCGCACATCAGATGCCGAAACTCGGCATCGAGCGCGCCCAGCGGCTCGTCCATGAGAAACGCTTTGGGTCGCCGCACCATGGCGCGGCCAAGCGCGACGCGCTGGCGGTCGCCGCCCGAGAGCTTCGAGGTCTTGCTCGACAGCAGATGCTCGATCCGCAGCATCCGCGCGGTCTCCTGCACCCGCTCGCGGACCTCGCGCCGCGCCATGCCCTGGCACTTCAGCGGAAAGCCGATGTTCTGCCCGACATTCATGTGCGGATAGAGCGCGAACAGCTGGAACACGAAGGCGATGTCGCGGGCGGCAGCGCGGTGGAACGTGACGTCCTCGCCATCGAGCAGGATCTTGCCCTCGGTCGGCAGCTCGAGGCCGGCGATCATGCGCAAGGTCGTGGTCTTGCCGCAGCCGGACGGGCCGAGCAGCGCGAAGAAGGTACCGTCGTCGATGGTGAAGGTCGAGCCTTCCACCGCCGTGAACTGATCGAACGACTTGCGCAGGTTTTCGATGCGAATCTGTGCCATGGCCCTATTCCGGAAAATGGCTGACGATGAGAAAGCCGACCGTGCCGGCGAGGATCGTCACGAAAGAGTAGCTGTACAGATCGATCGACCAGGGCTGCACCAGCATGACGATGCCGCCCCCGATCAGGGTCATCGCAACGGCCTCCCAGCGCCCGCGCTGGAAAAAGCGATGCAATGCGCCTTTGGCAACCGCAGAACCGCTCATTTGCGCACCGCTCCGAAGGTGATGCCGCGCAACAGATGCTTGCGCAGCAGCACGGTGAACATGACGATCGGGACGACGAACAGCGTGGTGGCGGCGGCAACCGCCGGCCAGTCCTGCCCGCCTTCGCCGATGATGAAGGGGATGAAGGGCGGCATGGTCTGCGCCTCGCCGCTGGTCAGCAGCACCGCGAAGGCGTATTCGTTCCAGGAGAAGATCAGGCAGAAGATCGCGGTTGCCGCTATGCCGGTAACGGCCTGTGGCAGCACCACCTTGCGCAGCGCCTGCAGCCGCGTGTAGCCGTCGACCAGGGCGGCCTCCTCGTATTCACGCGGAATCTCGTCGATGAAGCCCTTGAGCAGCCAGACCGCGAGCGAGACGTTCACGGCGGTATAGAGCAGGATCATGCCGAGCCGCGTGTCGGTCAGATTGAGTTGCCGGTACATCAGATAGATCGGGATCGCGACCGCGACCGGCGGCATCATCCGCGTCGAGAGAATGAAGAACAGCAGATCATCGGCCAAGGGAATGCGGAAGCGTGAGAAAGCGTAGGCCGCGAGCGTGCCGAGAAACACGGCGAGGAAAGTCGAGCCGAAGCCGATGATCAGCGAGTTGACGAAGCGCGGCACCACCTTGGAGGGACCGGCGATCACCATGTCATGCTTGCGAACCAAGCTGTCGTACCAGGTCTCGGGCGGCGGCAGCTTGGCGATGAAATCCGGCGTCTGGCGCGTGCGCACGGTGAACAGGTTGACGTAACCTTCGAGCGTCGGCTCGAAGATCACCTTGGGTGGATAGGCAATGGCATCGCTCTGCGACTTGAACGCGGTGGCGACGATCCAGAGCAGCGGCAGGATCGTGATCACGGCATAGAGGATGACGAGGGTGCCGGCGAACGCCTTGGTGCGGGGCGAGGCCTCGACGATCGAGTGCGCGGTGGATCTGGCCAGCACGGATTTGGCAACAGCAGCGGTCATCGTTGCTTCACCTTGTTGAGCGTTTTGACATAGATGTTGGCCGCGCCGAATACGGTCACGAACAGGATGATGGCGAGCGCGGAAGAGTACCCGGTGCGCCATTTCTCGAACGCGGCGCGCTTCAGCGTGATCGACACCAGCTCGGTGGTCGAGCCGGGACCTCCCGACGTCAGCAGATTGACCATGTCGAACATCTTGAAGTTCTCGATCGCGCGGAACAGCACCGCGAGCATCAGGAACGGCACCGTCATCGGCAGCGTGATCGACCAGAACTGCCGCCAGGCCGAGGCGCGATCGACTTCGGCGGCCTCATAGATGTATTCGGGGATCGAGCGCAGCCCGGCGAGGCAGATCAGCATCACGTAAGGCGCCCACATCCAGGTGTCGACCATCACGATGGTCCACGGCGCGAGCGACACCTGCCCGGTCATGCTGAACGAGCTCGGCGGCACGCCGGTGAACAGGCTGATCAGATAGTTGAACGGGCCGATCTGCGGCTGCAGCAGCAGCGTCCAGAAATTGCCGACCACCGCCGGCGACAGCATCATCGGCAGCAGGATGATGGTGGTCCAGAAACTGTGGCCGCGGAATTGGCGGTTGATCAAGAGCGCCAAGCCGAACCCGACCACCACCTGCAACGCCACCGATGAGATCACGAACTCCGCCGTGGTCTGCAGCCGGATCCAGACGTCCTCGTCGGTCAGGATGTCGCTGAAATTGTCGAGACCGACGAACCGCAGCGGCAGATAGGACATGCTGAGGTTGAGGCTGGTGAAGGACAGCCGGATCATCCAGATCAGCGGGAAGATGTTGATCGCGAGCAGCAGCGCGATCGTCGGAGCGACGAACAGCCACGCAATGGTCCGGTCGGACAGACCATGGACGCGGCGCGCAGCGCGGGATTTGGCGGGCTCGCTCACGTCCGGGATCGTAGCATGATCTGGTTGCAGGATCGTCGTCATCTTGTCCATCGGCTGGGCTGGTTGGGCCTCCCCGAGGCAGACCTCGGGGAGCCAGTTCAGTTGGGTCACGGAGTTCAGGTCTATTGCGAGGCGACTTCCTTGCCCTGCTCCTTGAACACCTTGGTCCAGTCCTTGACCAGGAGATCGAGCGCCTGCTGCGACGTGCCCTTGTCGGCGACGACGTAGTCATGCACCCGCTTCTGCATGTCGAGCAGCAACTGGGCGTAGGACGGCTCGGCCCAGAAGTCCTTCACGATGCCCATCGACTCCAGGAATTGCGGTGCGAACGCCGCGCTCTTCGGGAAGTCGGGCGCGTCAACGACGGCCTTGAGCGCCGAGTAGCCGCCGATCTGCCACCACTTCTGCTGCACCGCGGGCTGCGCGAACCACTTGATGTAGGCGAGCGCGTCGTCCCTGTGGTCGGAGGTCGCAACCACCGAGATGCCCTGGCCGCCGAGCTGGGTGAAGTGCCCGTTCGGGCCGGCCGGATTGACGAAGAAGCCGATCTTGTCGCCGCCGACATTCGGATCCTTGTAGAGGCCGGGGAAGAAGGCGAACCAGTTCATCTGCATCGCCACCTGGCCGGACTTGAAGGCATCGAGCCCTTCCTGCATGTAGGCGTTGGTCATGCCGGGCGCGGTGCAGCACTTGTAGAGCTCCTTGTAGAATTCGAGCCCCTTGGCCGCCTCGGGCGAATTGACGAAGCCCTGCATCTGGTAGGGCTTCTTCGGATTCTCATAGTTGAAGCCGTAATTGTAGAGCACGTTGGTCACGCCCATCGTGATGCCTTCCGAGCCGCGCTCGGTGAAGATGTAGGCGCCATAGACCTTCTTGCCGTCGATCTCGCGGCCCTGGAAGAACTCGGCGACCTGCTTCAGCTCGTCATAGGTCTTCGGCGGCACCAGATCGCGGCCATACTTGGCCTTGAACGCCGACTGGATCTCGGGCCGCGAGAACCAGTCCTTGCGGTAGGTCCAGCCCACCGCATCGGCCATCGCCGGCAGCGCCCAGTAGTTCGGCGTATTCTTCGGCCATTCCGAGTAGCCGACCACCGTCGCCGGGACGAAGTCGCCCATCGAGATGTGTTCTTTGTCGAAGAAGTCGTTGAGCTTGACGTACCACTTGTTCTCGGCGGCGCCGCCGATCCACTGGCTGTCGCCGATGATCAGGTCGCAGAGTTTGCCGTGGGAGTTGAGCTCGTTGAGGAAGCGATCCGCATAGCTCGTCCACGGCACGAACTCGTATTTCATCTCGATGCCGGACTGCTTGGTGAAGTCCTTGCCGAGCTCGACCAGCGCGTTGGCCGGATCCCAAGCCGCCCAGCATAGCGTAAGCTGCTTGCCCTGCGCCGCAGCCTGGCCGCCGCCGAATAGTCCGAGCGCCGCGACCCCAAGGACCGCGGACGCAACTGTACTGCCGAGCCTTTTCAATTTTTGCATATCCGTCTCCTCTCCATCGTTGATGCACCTAACCCGCTCAGCGTGCCCGTGCCGGACGACGCCGAGATTCTGAAACCGAGTCGATGAGCGATGCTGGAGAATGAGACGGACCGTTGCCGGAAACTTCATCCGGACGGCTGGGCTCCCCCCACACATCGCTCGATGCGATATGTTTATCGTTTTTGTGATACTAAACGTATTACTAAATTCTCGGAACCGTCAAGCAGGTTTCTTGCGCGCCTCGAAAAATATTCGCTGGCGCTCGCACAACGGTTTGCAGCGCGGCAATGGGCGCGGCGGGTTCTGCGGTCACGGCGATGACACCGGCATAGGGGCAACATCACGGCATCAATCCTGTCCTATCATACAAGGGAAATTTGTGCACAGCGGCATGACGATGCGGCTTGACGAGCCGCTGCCGGCACCAATCGATCGCGCGAATGGCTCGCGATCGTGGTCACAGATGGCGTCTGGCGAGGACAATTCGCCGGCATATGGACATCCGGGCACTGTCCTCTGTGCTTGATGGCGATGTTTAATAATATTGATTTACTGAACGTTCAGCTCCAACGCTCATTTGAATTTTCCCGGATCGCCATTGCCCGACAGCACCTGCGCAGCGCCGCCGATACCGCCGACGAAGGCTTCGTCGAAGGTCACGCCGCGGAACTGCCATTTGTAGTCCTTGCCCCGCCAGGACATCCGGTATCGCGTGGCCCAGCCGAGTTCATTGTCATCCCAGACCAATTGCCCGACCAACACCGCCTCGCCGCCGAGCGCCGATGCGATCGAGGCCAAAGTCGCCGGTGGCACGCTCAACAGTTCGATGTCCCTGACATCAGCCGTCGCCAGCGCCGCGATGGTCGGCAGCACAAACCGCATGCCGCGCTTGTCGGCGGCGACAGCGAGCGAATCGCGCTGCAAATCCGACTTCGTCCCGTCCGACGTGACGATGAAATCCTTCGCCCCTTGCTGCATCTCGACGAAGACGCCGAGCACCGGCCGGCGCGACAGCCACGGCTTCAGGCCAAGCTCCCCGAGGATGCCGTCGACCTTCTTGCCGTCAAACTCCACCGTCAGATCGTAGGGCCGGTCGCGGGTGCCCTGCTCGTCGCGATGCGGCTTGCCAGCGAACTCGTCGTGATAGCTGAAATCTGAAACGAACTCTCTGGCCTTCGACTTGTACGGCACAAGCCGGTCATCGCCTGCGAGATCGGGTTGCCCGGACACCTTGATCAGCACGTCCACGAGGCATTTGCCGAAGCCGAGCAGGCGGTTGGGCTCGAGCTGGCCGGTGACGACGGTTTTTGCGCGATAGAGGCTGTCGTCGGCCGCCGCCGCGCTGGCGCAACAGATCAGGGCTGCGGCGAGGATCGCGATGAGACTCCGTCCCGATACAAGCAAGGCAACCATGGTCACCTCCCAAGTCGCTGCTATGGTTGTAACCGGCACAGATTGCGCCATTTCGACAACGGCACCTGTCCGGGGCCGATACTTGGTATCATTCTGCGCCCGGCGGCGGCCTTTCGCCACTCTGGCCACGCCGGGCCGACGTGACATATGCTTGGTGGATGCACAGCGGTGCGTGAGGCGCCGCCCATCAGAGAAGGCTTTGCAGGAGACGTCCCTTGAAATGCTACGAGCTGCAGGGTCCAGGCGGCATCGACGCGCTCGCGCTGGTCGAGAAGCCGGTTCCGCAGGCCGGCCCCGGCGAAGTTTTGGTGCGGCTGAAGGCGGCGACGCTGAATTACCGCGACCTGCTCACCGTCAAGGGCGGCTACGGCTCGCGGCAGAAATTCCCGCTGGTTCCGGCGTCCGATGGCGCTGGCGTGGTCGAGGCGGTCGGCACCGGTGTCAAGGGTTTCGCGCCGGGTGAGCGCGTCACCGGCAGCTTCTTCGAGAACTGGCTAAGTGGCGAACCGAGCGAGGCGCGGATGCGCGGCGCGCTCGGCGGCAGCGTCGACGGCGTGCTGACCGAGTATCGGGTGTTTCCCGCGCATGCGCTGGTGCGCACGCCCGATCATCTCACCGATATCGAGGCCGCGGCGCTGCCCTGCGCCGGCGTCACCGCCTGGAGCGCGGTGGTCAAGCTCGGCGACGTCAAGCCCGGACAGACCGTGCTGACGCAGGGCACCGGCGGCGTGTCGCTGTTCGCGCTGCAATTCGCAAAAATGAGCGGCGCGCGGGTGATCGCGACCTCCTCCAGCGACGCCAAGATCGCGCGGCTGAAGGACCTCGGCGCCGATGTCACGCTCAACTACAAGACCACGCCCGACTGGGGCAAGAAGGCGCGCGAGCTGACCGGGCACGGCGTCGATCTCGTCGTCGAGGTCGGCGGCGTCGGCACGCTGAACGAATCGATCCGTGCGACGCGCATTGGCGGCACCATCGCCTTCATCGGCGTGCTCGCGGGCCCCGCCCCGTCGGAGACGCGGCTGCCGCTGATGGTGATGCAGCAGCAGCGATTGCAGGGCGTCACCGTCGGCTCGATCGAAGACCTTCAGGCGCTGGCCGACGGCATCAGCATGCATGGCGTCAAGCCCGTCATCGACAGGGTCTTCGCGTTCGAGCAGGCGAAGGATGCATTCTCCCACATGGCGAGCGGCGCGCATTTCGGGAAGGTCGCGATCTCGATCCCCTAGCGTCCCGTGAACTGCGCGTTGCGCTTCTCGACGAAGGCCTTGCGGCCTTCCAGTGCATCGGCCGTCTTCCGGATCTCCGACTGCACCTCGATCTCGCGGCGGAACTGCGTCGCGTAGCTGGCATGCTCGCTCTCCTCGAGCAGCGCACGGGTTGCGACCAGCGCGCGGGTCGGACCATCGGCAAGGCGGCGGGCGAGTGCCTTCGCCTCGTCGAGCAGTCTTGCGTCGTCGACGACCTCGCGCACCAGTCCCCATTCCTTGGCCCGCTCCGCCGACAGCGGCTCGTTCGTCAGCATCAGCTCGAGCGCGCGCTGGCGGCCGATCAGGCGCGGCAGCAACCAGGTCGAGCCGAGATCGGGCACCAGGCCGATCCGGCTGAACACCTGGATGAAGCTCGCCGAGCGGCCTGCGAGGATGATGTCGCCGGACATCGCGAGGCTGAAGCCGCCGCCGGCCGCGACGCCATTGACCGCGACCACGACTGGCACGCGGCATTCGCGTAATGCGCGCATCGCCGGCCAATAATGCGTCATGACGCCGGTCACGATGTCGTTGCCGAGCGACTGGAACGCCTTGAGGTTCTGCCCCGAGCAGAAGCCGCGGCCCTCCCCGGTCAGGACAAGCGCGCGAATGCCGCTGTCGCCCGTCATCTCGCCGATCGCGGTCGCGAGATCACCGAGCAACTCGGGCATCATCGCGTTCAGGCTTGAGGGATCGTTCAGCGTCAGAATGCCGGTTGCGCCGTCGCGCTCGCGCTTCACCGCGGTCATTTTCCACTCCCTGGAATTGGCTTTTGTTGTGCATAATGTGCCATGCTTGCCATGCTACGCTAACCTCACCCACCCGCAACAAGAACAGCGAAGACGCGCCAGGAAGCAGTGCCATGCCCGACCAGTTCTCCAACTCGCAAGTGATCCGCAAACCCGCCGTCAGCGCCAAGGGCGGCGTCGTCGCCGCGCAGTCGCGCAAGGCCGCCGAGGTCGGCGCCGAGGTATTGGCTGCGGGCGGCGATTGCGTCGACGCGGTGATTGCAACGACCTTTGCGCTCGGCGTGCTTGAGCCCTGGATGAGCGGCGCCGGCGGCGGCGGCGCCATGGTGCTGTATCGCGCCCGCGAGAACAAGGTCGAGGTGATCGACTACGGCACGCGGGCGCCCGACGGCCTGCGGATCGAGGATTATCCGTTGACCGGCGGTGCCGCCTCCGACCTGTTCCCCTGGGCGCGGGTCAAGGACGATCGTAACGTGCACGGCCCCGGCTCGATCGCGGTGCCCGGCGTTGTCGCCGGCATGGAAGAAGCGCATCGCCGCCACGCCAAACTGCCGTGGAAGGAGTTGCTGGCGCCGAGCGTCAAGCTCGCCGGCGAAGGCCTGTTGGTCGACTGGTGGACGACCGCGATGATCGCAAGCTCGGCGGCCGACCTGCGCCGCTATCCGGCCAGCGCCACGGCCTATCTGCTGGATGGGCTGCCGCCCAATGCGCAATGGGGCATCAGGTCGACCGTGCGGATGCCGCAGGACAGGCTGAAGGCGACGATGGCGCAGCTCGCCGCGGCAGGCCCGCGCGATTTCTACGAGGGCGACCTCGCCCGCTCGATCGCCGACGATATCCAGGCCGCCGGCGGCGCGCTGTCGGTGCGCGATCTCGCAGCGTACCACGCCCACCTGCGCGAGCCGCTCAAGATCCCCTATCGCGGTGGCACGGTCTATGCGACGCCGGAATTGACCGCGGGCCCGACCATGGCGCGCACGCTCGGCCAGTTGCAGAGGACGCTCACGCCTGCACATGGCGGCCCGGATGCCACGGCCTACACGGCCTATGTCGAGGCGCTGCAGGCCGCCTATCGTGAGCGGCTGAAGGACATGGGCGACGTCGACGGCCGCCGCTCGCTCGGCGCGGAGGCGATCGCGCCGAGCTGCACCACGCATTTCTCCGCAGTCGACCGTGACGGCAACATGGCCGCGGTGACGCAGACGCTGCTCTCGAACTTCGGCTCGCGATTCGTGACGCCGAACACCGGGCTGACCATGAACAACGGCATCATGTGGTTCGATCCGACTCAAGGCAATCCGAACTCGCTCGCGCCCGGCAAGCGCTGCCTGACCAACTACACGCCTGTGGTGGCTGAGGCCGCCGATGGCCGCAGGGTTGCCGCCGGAGCGTCGGGCGGCCGCCGCATCCTGCCCGCGGTGTCGCAGCTGCTGTCCTTCGTGATGGACTACGGCATGGACCTCGACGCCGCGATCCACCAGCCGCGGATCGACGCCAGCGAGGGCGCGGTCGTGATCGGCAATGTGCGCCTTCCGCCTGCGGTGCGCGAGAGCCTGCGCGGTCGCTTCGACTATGAGGACGCGCGCAGCCAGAATCTGCCGATGAAGTTCGCCTGCCCGAGCCTCGTGCTGCGCGACGGCACCACCAACAGCGGCGCCACCGAACCGTTCACGCCCTGGGGCGATGCGGTCGCGGAAGGGTGAGCTTTGGAGCAAATTGGGTGCCTAGCGGCCGCCGCCTATGCCGGTGTCATCCCTGCGAAAGCATTAGGGCATGCACGCATCTGATGCGACAGATTGACTCGGGCGCTAAGCTTGGGATTCCAGAATCGGCAATCCATGTGATTCGTATGTCGGCACTTCG
>Ga0153933_1000131_pt1 | contig 39275 bp, 44 predicted proteins | sample TSNJ017MetaG_FD_102275 | JGI IMG/M metagenome (GOLD analysis project Ga0153933, IMG submission 102275) | Attine ant fungus gardens microbial communities from New Jersey, USA - TSNJ017 MetaG | ecosystem: Host-associated > Fungi > Mycelium > Unclassified | place: USA: New Jersey, Wharton State...
AAAAGTGTGAAGCGGTTTTCCGAAAAGATCATGCTCAGACAAGAAGCTAGAGCGCGATGACGATTCAACTTGATCTCATCGCGCTCTAGCCATAGCCGTCCTGTTCTTCGTCGGATCGCTCACAGCGCTCCGGCTGGGGCAAGACCTTGGTTTGCGGCATCGCAACCAAATGGCGTCGAAGGCTCGGGACGACTGGCGAAGGTGCGATATTCGGCCTGATGGGCCTGCCTGCTGGCATTCACCATCTCCGGTGCGTTGCAGCGCATGGCCGCGACCGCGGGACGCAGTTGGGTACACAGAGTGATCTTCGCGGGAACCCTGGCCGTCGCACTCTACACCGTCACTGACATGAAATTCCCGCGCCTTGGGCTCATCGGGATCGAGAGTTTCGATCATTTCCTCGACGACGCTTACAAGCAGATGCGCCCGGTTCCGACTCGGAGCGTACAGGATCAGTGACGGCTTGATCTACATCAAGCCCAACCAATGGAGGACGCCAACGCCAGCGACGATAAGGTTATCGCTTAGTCCTCGTGCGGGTCCGGTCGTTGCCCGCGATCTTGCGGCGCTTCTTGGCGCGCGGCTCGTGCATGTCAACCGCCCGGGACACGGAGGTGAAGTGCGCTCGCACGATCTCGAAGGCCCGCTCGGCCGCGGGGACACGTGTCCGGCCGGCACGTTCGACGATGCCCAGGGTGAGTTCGACGTTCAGCGGCGGGTCGACATCGAGTCGGATCAACGTGCCATCGCGCAGCTCCGTGACCACCGTAACGTCGGTGGCAGGGGCGATGGCATCGCTGGAGGTGAGCAGCGTGATGAAGGTGGACACGTCGTTGGTATTGACCGAGAAATGATCCTGCAACGGCAGTGACAGCCCGTAGAGCGCCGCCATCTGCTCGAACAACGCCTTGTCGGCATATCCGGCGCTGATGAGCGGATAGGTCTTCAGTGCCTCGATAGCGACCTTCGCCCTCCCGTCCAGTGGATGGCCGCGACGGGCAAACCAGCCAAGGTTGGAGCGGTAGACGGGCTCGGCACTCATCTGGCTGTCGTACGCCACCGAGCGGATATCGCCGATAAAGAAGTCCAGTTCATCGCGGCGCAGTGCGGCCAACAGGACGTCGGTGCTCTGCACCATGGTGGTCAGCCGTAGTCCGGGTGCCCACGATTGCAGTTGCAGCAACATCGGTCCCATCAGCGCGCGGGCAATCGACGAGCCCATGCCGAAGTGCAGAGACCCCAATTCGCCGGCATGCATGAGCACCAGCGAGCGAGCGCCCTCCTTCTCGTCGAAGACGATACGCCGGGCGCGCTCGGCATAGACCAGCGCGTAGGGTGTCGGCCGCAGGCGCCGGTCCTGGCGATCGAACAGCGGCACCCGCAATTCGTCCTCCAGCGCGCGCAAGCTGCGCGACAGCGCAGGCAGGCTGAGGTGCACGACCTCGGCGGCGGCACTGAGCGAACCGAGATCCAGCACGGCAAGAAAGTGGCGCAACTGCCGGGTGTTCATCAGATGACCTATTTGCAGATTATGCAATGATAGTAGATTTAAATTGCAATTTACGCAATCAAGTCCGCGTCCTAGGCTCGGCGCAACCTCTCGCCATTGCTGGACATGATGCGCACTCTCGCTATTTCCCGTCGCCCACTGGTGGTGATTGCCGCTGATCGGATCGATCTGCTCGGCCATCCCGCGCATGCCGTGCTGCACGGCTACGTGCGCGCGGCGTCGCAATGCGCGGGCGTCATGGCATTGGGTCTTCCCGCCGACGCAGGAGCGTTCGATGTCGAGAGCCTAATCGACAGCGTCGATGGCCTGCTGCTCACCGGCAGCCCCTCGAACGTGTCGCCCGAGCACTATGGCGCGTCGGCCCTGCCTGAGGACGTTCTGCTCGATCCGGCGCGCGATGCGACCGTGCTGCCGCTGCTGCGGCGACTGGTGATCGCCGGCGTACCCATTCTGGCCGTGTGCCGCGGCTTCCAGGAAATCAACGTGGCCTTCGGCGGCACGCTCGATCCGGCGGTGCATACGCGTCCCGGTCGGCTCGACCATCGCGAAGGCGATCACACACGGCCCATCGAGCGCTGGTACGACGACAGCCACGACATCGATATTGCCCCCGGTGGAGTGCTTGCGGGCCTGCTCGGCGAGCGTCGCATGCGGGTCAACTCCCTCCATCACCAGGGGATCGACCGGTTGGGGCAAGGCTTGCGCGTCGAAGCCACGGCACCCGACGGTTTGGTGGAGGCCTTCTCGGTCGGCTCGGCGCCGGCCTTCGCGCTTGCGGTCCAGTGGCATCCCGAGATGCGCGTCCACGACTGCCCCCTGGCGCAGGCCATCTTCAAAGCGTTCGGCGCGGCGTGCCGCCAGCGCCGGTTGCGTCGGCTGAGTGCCGTCGACCCGACACTTGTCCCGGCGTGAACCCCTTCAGGAGCAGACATGAGCAACACCATTTCTCGGCCGCTCGATCTCTTCAGCCCGACCTATGCCATCGCCCGCGGCAAGTTTCTGAGCGCGGCGAACGCGCGCGGCCTGGCGGTGGACAGTCGTATGCTGGGTCTGCCCGGCGCCGAAGGCGAGAGCCTCGCCATTGACGTCGTGCTCGACGGGCCTGCCGACGCATCGAAGATGCTGATCGTGCTCAGCGGCGTGCATGGAGTGGAGGGTTTTTGCGGCTCCGCCGTCCAGATCGGCCTGCTGGCCGAGGGCGCACCGGTGCCCGCCGACACCGCTGTGCTGCACGTGCACGCGATCAACCCCCACGGCTTCTCGCACCTGCGGCGCGTGACTCAGGAGAACGTGGATCTCAACCGCAACTTCATCGACTTCTCGAAGCCGCCGCCGGTCAACGCCGGCTACGACGAGATCCACGATTGGCTGCTGCCGGCGACCTGGCCGCCCGGAGAGAGAGCCGAAGCTCAACTTGCCGCCTACGGCCGGCGCCACGGTGCCCGTGGCCTGCAGCGCGCCATCAGCCTCGGTCAGTACCAACATGCAGACGGAATGTTCTTCGGCGGAAGCGAGCCTACCTGGAGCAACTTGGCCTTCCGTTCGATCCTGAAGCGCTACACGTCTCAGGTGCGGCAACTCGCCTCGATCGACATTCACACCGGGCTTGGCCCCCGCGGCCTGGGCGAGCGCATCTTCGCGAGCTTCGATCACGGCGTGCTGCCGCGCGCGAGGCAATGGTGGGGGCAACTGACCGACGTCCACACCGGCACGTCGACCAGCATTCCGTTGACCGGCCCCATCCAGACTGCGCTGTTCGAGGAGTGCCCGCAGGCGGAGCAAATCGGCATCTGTCTGGAATACGGCACCTATCCCAGCGATCGAGTTGTCTCGGCCCTGCGCGCCGAGCACTGGCTGTACCGCCATGGCAACGCGGCCCCGCCGCTGGCCCGGCAGATCAAGCGCGATCTCAAGGAGGCCTTCTATCCCGATGCCGACGACTGGAAGCTGAGCATCTGGCGTCAAGGCCGCGAGGCCTGCCTGCAGGCCATTGAGGGCCTGCAGGTGGACTGCCCCGTCGAAGCCTGAGTGGCTCCTAGCCTTCAAACCCGCGAGGTCTCATATGAACGCCACCACTCTGACGTCCTATGCCGCGCCGCAGAGCGCCACAGTCGTCGTCGACGGCGCGAGGTCCGAGGCCGGTATCAGCCGCAAGGCCGTTGCCGCCGCGGTGGCCGGCAACGCGCTGGAGTTCTACGACTTCGTCATCTACGCTTATTTCGCCGTGTACATCGGCAAGACCTTCTTCCCGGTGAACGGTGAGTTCGGCAGTCTGCTGGCGGCAGTGGCCACCTTCGGCGTCGGCTTCTTCACGCGGCCGCTGGGTGGTGTTCTGATCGGCGCCTTCGCAGACAAGGCCGGGCGCAAGCCGGCGATGATCCTCACGGTCGCGCTGATCACCGTCGGAACCCTGGGGCTGGCCGCCACACCCAGCTTCGCCAGCATCGGTATGGCGGCGCCCATCATCGTGGTGCTATGCCGCCTTTTGCAAGGCTTGGCGCTGGGTGGTGAAGTGGGACCGGCCACAGCCCTGCTGATCGAAGCGGCGCCGCCTTCGCAGCGCGGACTTTATTCCAGCTGGCAGATCGCAAGCCAGGGCCTCGCGGTCGCGGTGGGCGGCATCTTCGGTCTGACGCTCTCACTGCTGCTGTCTCCGCAAGATCTGGCGGCCTGGGGCTGGCGTGTCCCCTTCCTGGTCAGCCTGCTGCTCGTTCCGATCGCCATCTATATTCGCCGCAGCCTGCCCGAAACCCACGGGCGCGCGGAAGAACGTAGCGGAGCGGCGATCGTCAGTTCGGTGTTTCGTGAGCACAGGAAGATCCTGATTCTGGGCGTCCTGGCTTCGGCGTCGACTGCGGTAGCCTCGCAGGTGGGCAACTACATGGTGACCTACGCGGTGCAGGTGCTGAAGCTGCCCGCGGCGCTCTCACAGGGCAGCGTCCTGATGGGCGGAGCGACGACCTTCGCTTTCGCTCTGGTCGGCGGCGCGTTGTGCGATCGGCTGGGGCGCAGGGCCGTCAACCTGCTGCCGCGGCTGGCGCTGATGCTGTTGATCGTGCCCCTGTTCGCGTGGCTGTCGGGGGCACCGGGCGCCGCGACCCTGCTGACGGTAACCGCCGTGCTCGCGGCATTGACCGCGATGTTCGGCACCGCGGGACTAGTACAGATACCCGAACTGCTCCCCATTGCGGTGCGCGCCACGGGCCTGTCGTTGGTCTATGCCATCGGCACCTCGATCTTCGGTGGCACGACCCAGTTCGTGGTGACTTGGCTGCTGGCGATCACCCACGACCCGATGGCGCCGGCCTGGTATGTGGTGGTCATGAGCGCGGTGAGTACACTGGCGATATGGATGCTGCCGGAATCGCGCAACGTCGACGTGAATCGTTGACTCGGTCGCGGCGCATGTGACGGCGTCGAAAAACTGCGAATAGCCGAGCGAATCGGGCGGCCGCGCGCCGACCTCCGCGTCGACGAGCTGCGGCACCCTGGCAGGACCCGCGCTTCCAGCAGTAGGACGTCATGAATAAAGGCGGCGCCAATGAAAGGGACGGCATGAATGCTCACGGCTGCATGTGCGTCAACGAAATCATCTCCACTAACGTGGCCCTCACCGCACGCGGACAAAGTGTTCATCGAAGCAGACTCGCTTACCACATCAATCAGCGGTCTCTGGCCGTGCGCCGTCGTAGATCGGACGCAACATCCACCCGACTTCAGCTGACTCTTTGTGAGGAACCGGTTCAGCCCCGAGCCGGCGCTGGTAGAGGTGGATAAGCGCTCGCTGCCGCCGCCCGAACGCCATTTCGGGCTCGACGATTTCCTTCCCGTCGTAATCCAATGGAAATGCCTTGAGCACCATCACGGCCATGCGGCGTTGAATCCGCTTGAGCAGCACACCGATAATTTGCCAAAAAAGATCGGCGTCGGTCGAAGTGCTGGCTTCGATTGCCAGCCTTGGCCGCATGGGCGGCTTTCCTGTCCAAGCGGACAGAAGTCGATTTCGAGGAGTGGCGTCAGCAGCGTGACTGGACGGCGAGGAAATATGCCGCATGGGGGCTTGGCGAAAAGGTTCTAGGTCGATGAAATACACTGTTTGCGGAGGACTGCGGTGTGTCCGAGGCGATCATCAGGCGGCACTTTAAGCATCACTTGCCCGGCACCTATGATCGCGTCCTTGAGGCAGCACTAAGGTTCGGCAAGATCGGCGAAGTTATCCGTGATGGAGAAATTCTCAGGTCCGCCTCTTTGAAAGCAGCTCTGAAGTTCCTAGATTCTTGAATCTGGGGGCCGCAATGGAGCGGATAATGCCTGAGCTTTATGGACAGCCATTCAAAAAAGAACTTCGTTCCGAAATTAGTCAGCTTCGAATCGATCTCTTAAACGAGCGGAACGAACACAGGAAGACCCGCGACACCCTTAGGATCGTACGCGCACGGGCGCAAGAGCTAGAGGCGAAGATCGAGCGAATGAAGGAGGCGCTGCAATCGGCGCTCGTAGAAGCCGATAAGGACATCGTGCCACTCGTACTCGAACGGTACTTTTCCAGAAGCGTTGCGTAACAACGAATGCCGCCTCCGGGGCGGTCTTTTCGTTTTTGGTAGGCGGCGAGAGATTCGCCCCCCGTTGACCCGTGGGGCGTCTACGCCCTTCGGGTTGGCAATCAGGGATATATCGACCAAAACAGATTTCAGCAGTTGGCCGCCACCGAGGGCGAGTTGGGCCTGCTAATCGAGATCACATACACGAGCGAAACCGGCAGTCCGCACGCATACGCAGCTTGTTATTCGAGGCTCGGGACTGGCGCTATGGCCGGGATTGATCCCAGCGAATGCAAAAAAGAGAATTAAGATAAGGCCGCCCCGTCGGAGCATGGTGCGACACGCCCGAAGGCGACCAGTCAAGTATCGTATAATCGCCCTTAGTCCTTCCCCCGACATTTTGCTACATTTTCAATGCATCGCCGTTCATCCATTCGCAGTCAGCGCCGGTATTTCAACTTGTTCTGGTACGAAACTGATACTGTTGTCCGCCGGGCCTTAGCCGCCGGGCCGCACCGCTAATCGGGAATTCAGCTCGCCCAAGGCTCCAACGAACACACGCTTGCGGTCATCCTCTGTAAACGGCTGGATCGCCGTTTTAACGGCATAGATCGCGTTCTCGATTGCCTTCTCGTGTTGATGCTCCATCAATTTTTTCGCTTGGGCTTTCTCAACCGCGTTGTGATCTTCGCTCACCTATCCACCTCCCATTCTGCGCGCTTTGGCAGCCCGGCCATCCCCTCTCCCCCGCCACTAAGGGCCACAAAATACCGATGGGGATCGGAGCTAGCAACGCGGTGGTCGCAGCCGGGGTGTCATTGGCTTGCAGGGAAGGCCGAGCAGATCAAGGCATCTCGCACTGTCCGTATTTAACCCTAGGTGTTCTAATTCGAATCTCGCAGTGTCCTAAATTACTTAGATACCGCTTTCGGTAGGACTACTGAGCGCATTCGGTGAGCCGACTTCAGAGTTTTTTATGAGGGTAAAACCCGTTCTCGTCGGCGTTCTACCTGGCTTTTAGATCACGGCTCGGAACAATATTCACCACCCAGGAGTTGTGGCTATTCAGGCAATACACCTTGCCGGAGGGCCAGTGTTATGGATTCTGAGAAAAGGCACCCCTCATGCCTTGATCAATTTGATCGGCGCTCCGATCCCCAGCCACAACGTGACGACTGGATAGAGAGTTTTATCAGGCGCCTCCGCGATCTGTTAGATCGCATAGTCGGCAAACGATAAGCTAGCGGATGAATATCAAATTCCCCCCGTTCGTTGCTCCTCCGGCCTGAACGTTCAGTGCTGGATTGAGGACGCGCCGAACGAGCGCGATCGCGACATCGCGACGACTATCAGGGCGTCTTCTGTGCCGCCTGCGACCGGCTCCATTTCATCAACGGCAAGACGGGCAAGGTGTTGGGACAGAAGTGACCCCGGTGTTCTCCGGAATTGGAAAACTTTCTCATTCGTCCCAAGTTCATCAACGGGGTTGATTCCACCTTGGAGGAATCAAAGGATGAAGGGACTGCTATTAGCCGCTGGCGTGCTCGCCATTTTGTACGTCTGGGACCAGCAATTTGAACAAGGCCAATACACTCGCGCGGCCGTCCTCATGATGAGGCAGATTCAACGATCGTTTGGCTGGTGAGAAGTAAGGGCGCCTTAGTTGGCGAGTTGCCCGGCATATACCCGCATTCTGCCTGGCGCGGTCATCCGCAGCCTCGCGCCTGCTTTGTTCAAACCACCGAAATGCGCAGGCGTTACTTGGCCGCAATATAGTCCTCAAGGCTGTCAAATCCGCCGAGTTGGACGATCTTTTCGAGGTCGCCAAGCGTGACGGTCCGGCGCCTTACATCAAGAATGCCTTGGGCTCGGAACGCCTGGAGGACGCGGTTGACATGCACGATGCTCAGTCCAAGCGCGTCGGCCAGCTTGGATTGCGTGATCGGAAAGTCAAACTGCTCGTTGGCGACCATATCCATCGCTCCAAGCCGCTGGCGCAATTCCGCGATCAAATAGGCCATGCGTCCCGATGCCGATCGCGCGCCCAGATTGACGATCCATTGCCGAAACAACGCAGCGTCAACAAGCGACTCGCGCCAGAGTGCCCGTGCCAAGGCCGGTCGCGTACTCAGGATCCGTTCGAGTGCATCGTGATCTATAAAGCCAAGCCGCGTTGCCGACAGCGTGGTCAGGTCGTGGTCCATCCGCTTCAGCGGCAGGCCGTGAAGGTCGGGTATATCCCCCGCGATGTGGAACGACAGGATCTGTCGCTTGCCATCTTGCAAGACTTTGGATCGATAAGCGAAGCCGCTCAGGATTACGCAGCATTGGGTGCTAAGCTGCCCCTCGCGAATGATTGGCGTATCTTGCGGCAAATTCTTCACCGGCGTTACGATGGACCGGAGAGCCTGGACATCTTCGTTGGGCAGTTCAGAGTGCTGCCGCAATTTGCGGATCATCATCTCGATCGGCATCTGAGGTTCCTCGTCAACCGTTCGAGACAGGAAACTGTCCGGTTCCGCCCACCATACGCTTGAAACAAGCGCAGAAGTAAAAAATTAGCGTTAAACCCAGCGTAGTCGCTCCAACCCCGTCGCCTTAAATGCCGCGGACGAGGCGGGAAATCTAATTTGCGTTCTCCGCCTATTGGCTGAAAGGCGCTGATTGCTTCGAAGCAGCCCCCACCCGCTTGTGTCTCACTTTTCGCTCGCGCGACGTCCGACTTGAGTCCGGAATTCGCACCAAGGCAGAAGTTGCCCGGAGCCACCGCGCCGACCACCCTTTTTAGTACACGGACAGCGACCAACTGCTCGAAAGCGAGCGCGGAGCGACGGCGCGAGACGCCGCGCGCCAGCGGGATCTGCGCGACCATGCCGCCGATGACCTGGTCAAGCGTTGCAACACGATCCGCCATGCCGCGAGAGACCGCGTCCTTGACGCCGAACATGCGGCCCTGCCCATACTCCTCTCGGACTTTGGTCTGCGAGACGCGCCGCCCTCCGGCGACGGCCTTAATGAAATTGGCGCCGGCGTCGTTGATCCGCGACTGCACATAGGCGCGCGCCTCATCAGACAGCGGACCAAACGGGTGTGCCTCGTTCTTGAGCGGCGACTGCTCGGAGCGGATCATGGTGACGTTGACGCCGGCAACGGAAGCAAATCTCTCCACGTTGACGCGACTCTCTCCAGCAATGATTGTGACGCGCATGTTGGTTGAGCTTCGCTTTCAGCGTCAGCGCATCTCTCGCTAACAAATGTCGAATTGAAAATAATCGGCGCCTGGGTGGTCCGGAATATCCGGCGTTCCGGTTTGTTTCGGCTAGTGGATCGGTCACAAATCGCCCAATAGAAAATCCCTCAAAAGGGGGCGGTGCGATGCAGATAAAAATAAAGGGGGCCCATCCGACCGACCTGCAACGTCGGGTAGCGAAGCGAGGATCGGCATGAAAGCAGCATTTTGTAGCGCAGTCCTATTCCTCTCGTTGACATCGTGGGCAGCTTCTCAAGATCAGCAAAATGATACGAACGCTCCGATGCCGCGCACTGCCCCTGTTGGAAGACCGCAACTCGTCCACCCTGTCCAGCAAATGCGGATGCAACGGCTGGATCAAATCGTGCAAGGCCAGCGGCCGGGGCAAGTGATGCAGGGAAGGCCAGGCGGTGGCGGCCAGCTACGTCTGGCACGTCCAGGCGTCGTGCGCGGACCGGCCGGAGCATTCCATACGACGATGCCGGCTAACGTGACGCATAATCCCGCTCACGTGGCGGGGCGCGCAGGCGGCAGGTACAATCGGCAAGCCTTCATGTTCAGAAGGGGCGGTCATTTCTATCGACGCGCCTATTATCTCGGGCCAGGCGGCGTGGTATTTTTTTATGATGAGACTTTGCCGGATGACGATCCCGCTCTGGTCGGAACACCTCCGGATAGTCTGCCGACCTGTCCGGAAGATGCCGATGATTGCCAAGGGTTCAATGACCCTGCATCGGGACCAGCGCAGACCGATCCGCGATCTGCGGCGCTTTCAATATCTTCTGGATAATAGGTTGCTTCGTCATCCGGCCCGCGCGACACCAGCACCCGCCGCCCTCATCGGATGTCGGCCGATCCAGATATAAGCTTTTCCCGCCTACCAATATCCCCAACGGCGGTAGCCCCAATAGGGGCCGGGCCCGTAATAGCCGCCGTAGTAGTAGGGACGCGGGCGATAGTAGATCGGCGGCCCGGCATAGACGGGCGGTTCATCGTAGACCTGCGGCGGGCCCGGCGGTCCGTAGGTCGGACGGCGCCGCGCAAGGCTGGTCGCGATGACGTAGCCGTCCTTCCCCTGCCAGGACGCCTGGCAGAATTGCCCGCTGCACTTGCCGAGGTTGATGCGGCTGCCGGCGGGGATTTTGACGATCACGCCATACGTCGTTCCCGGTCCTTCCCGAAGGTTGACGGTGGAGTAGACGGTCGCAGGGCGCCCGGCGCTCGCTGTTGGCGGCGTCGCCGGCGGGGTTGCGGCGGACGTTGCCGCGGGAGCCGACGGTGCCGCGGCTGTTGCCGGCGTCGCGGTCGGTTGGGGTGTGGCAGTCGCTTGTGGCGTGGCGGCCGGTTGTGGTGTCGCAGCCACTTGTGGCGTGGCAGGCGCCGGCGGCGTGGCAGCGGGTGCCGTCGCCTCTGGCGAGGCGGCGGGCTGTGGCGTGGTCTGCGCCCCGGCCGGGTGCACGGCAAGCAAGGCCAGTAACGTGCTGACTGCAAGCGGCACGGATTTCATCTGGGATCTCCGGGTCAAGACGGGTCCGCCGCACGATAGCAGCCGATGGTGCCCGTCCAAGTTAAACCGACGTAATCCGCTCGCCCGACATGCCCGGTCTGGTCCCGATCGTCGTGCCACCGCATGTTCCGCGAAGGCGGGTGAGACGCGTCCATGCGATTTCGGAATAATGGAAGTGTGCCCCTGATTTGCCCGACATGTCAAGTCGCTCATCGAAGGCTCATCGAAGGCAGGCGCTGCCCTACTTTGCATGGGGTTGTTTTCGCTGTTATGGCCGCGCGCGCCTTCCAGCCGCATCTAGAGCTTCGGTTCTGATTGAATCAGAACCGAAGCTCTAGATTCTTGTTTTGACGCGTTTTCTTAACGCGAACCGGTGTCCACTTCGCTCGAAAACGCTCTAATCGCCCTCGCCGTAGTGGGTGGCTTGATCCATCCATTGGCGCGTCGCCTCGTCGCTCCAGCCGGGGACGGCAACGCGCGGCGCCGGGGTCGCATAGGCATCCGCCGGCGGACGCGGACGCTCCGCCGCCGGCTGTCGTGCGCGGGGGTGATGCCCCGTCGCGGCGTTCGCCGACGTGCCGAGGACGACCAACATGCCAAGCGCCAGAACCCATCGCATCGCAATTCCTCCAGGCCATGGATGTTCGATGATCAACCGCCGCAGCGGACCGGGTCCCCTATCCACCTATTCCGTAGGTGCGTGAGCCGTTGTCGATCCATTGTTGCGTCGACTGGTCGCTCCAGCCGGGCACCGCAAAGCGCGGCTGACGCGCCGCCGGCGGCAGGGGGTCATCGGGCCGGCTGGACGTCACGGGCGGCGGCCGTCCGCGGGGGTGACGCGCCGGGGCGGCGCTCACGGCTGCGGAGAGCGTGACCAGCAGGCCGAGAGCCAGCACCGAGACAGCCGGGACTGAACGCATCGCATGTGCTCCAGACCACGAATGATCGGCGGCAAGCGGCGGCCTGTCGACCCCGACGATCGTGGTCACCGGTCATACGTGCGTGCGGCCCGGAGGGTTTTCAAGCGAAGCCGGTTCCGGGCGCGAAAACGCTTACGTGAACGGATCGAGCCCCTTTTGCCGGCACAGCGTCGGGACCAGCGCGGGATCCCGCCCCGCGCCCTTGGCGCTCGTGGTGGCGATCGCACCGCCCGTGACGACGCCGTTTTCGATGATGACGGTCGCCAGGAACGGCTGCATGCCCTGGTAGGTGCCCTTGTCGTTCTGCGCATTGAGCTGGGCGCAGTAGTCGACCGATCGGCGGCCCTCAACGGTGATGACGGGGATTTTGGTCCATTTGAACCTCACGCCTTCGGGATTGCTCAGGCCGGCCGAGAACGCATCCGCAAGCGTGGCGCGCTCGGAGACGGTCAGCTCACGCGTGATCGTTGCCGCCGGCGCCGCCGCTGCTGATGGAATGACCTCCGGCGTTGGCGATGCGGCCGCCTCCGGTGTCGAGATATAGTCGGTGGTGGCCGCGCAGCCCAAAAGGCCGAGCAGCAGCAGCAAGGACGCAACCGCCCTCGCCGCAGTCCCCACCCGGCCTGCCGGATCGATCACGCCGCCCTCCCGTTGCCCGGTGGCCTTAGCATATTGGAAGGACCTGTAAACAAACCGCGGTGTATTGCAGTCGGGCTGCCCCTGCCCTGCCGAAGCGACCGAGGCCATCATGCGGAACCTGAACACCGTCCTGAGCAAGCTGAACGATCGATTGCTGCGGCTGGAGGGCGAATTGTTCGTGCTGCGCGCGATCGCGAGAGCCTCGCTGACCGCCGGCGACGAGCCCGCGTCCCGCACCCGCAAGCTGCTCGAAGGCGCTCGCCTCGCACTCACCGACGAGACCAAGCGGCCGCTCGACAGCGCCACTGAGAAATACGTTGCCGCCGCCATCGCCATGGTAGACGAGCTGCTCGAGCATCCCCGCGAGGCCGCGCCGCTGTTTCGCGTGATCGACGGCGGCAAGGCAGAGTAACTGGCCGCGCGGCGCGGCAGCATCGCCATCGCAAATGGGGTTTTCCGGCGCGAAATCAGCTGCAAAATCAGCTGTACGGCCGCGAGGACTTGGTGTTCAATCCCAACAACTGCCGGCCCGCGCGGCAGGTGCGGCAAAAGCGGGACATGGTGGCGTGATGAGCAGCCTGCCGATACCGGATCAGGCCGTCGGACTTCAGTGGACGCGGCCGCCGGTAAGCGGCGGGAACGAGGCTCCGCATGCCGAACGTCGCCAGCTCACCGTGGCCTTTGTCGACATCGTCGGCTCGACGCCCCTGAGCGAGCGCATCGACCCCGAAGAGTTCTTCGCGGTGATCAAGACCTACCGCGACATCTGCGACGAGGAAATTCGCCGCTACGGCGGTCATATCGCCAGGCTGATCGGCGACGGATTGCTGGCCTATTTCGGCGTGCCGCAAGCCCATGAGGATGATCCCGAACGCGCGGTGCGCGCCTCGCTTGCGGTCGCCGCCGCGGTCAAGGAGCATCCGTTTCTGCTGTCGGATGGCAGCATCGTCCGCCTTGGCGTCCGCATCGGGGTGAATACCGGGGTGGTCGTCGTCGGCAGCGTGCCCGGCGAGCCGCCGGAGCGGCGCGAAGTGTTCGGCAGCTCCGCGCATGTCGCGGCCCGCCTGCAAGGGCTCGCCAGCGAGAACGGTGTCGTGGTCGGTTCGAGCACTTACGAGCTGACGCGGGGAACATTCAGCTATTCGTCGCTCGGCAGACGGCCGCTCAAGGGCGTGGAGGAGCCGGTCGACGCCTGGCGCGCGGAAGCTCTCGCCTCCAGCGAGAGCCGGTTCGACCGGGCGCAGCGGCTGCCGCTTGCGCCGATGATCAACCGCGCCAGCGAAAGCGCGCTGCTGGACGAGATGTGGCAGCAGACCGTCGCCGGAGAAGGACAGGTCGGCATCGTCTCCGGCGAACCCGGCATCGGCAAGTCACGCCTGATCCGGCAGTTTCGCAGCTCCCTCGATGCGTCCTGGCGCAGCGTGGTGTCGCTGCAATGCTCGGTGTTCCACGTCAACACGCCGCTGGCCCCGGAAATCGAGCGGCTCAGGCGCGTCACCGGCATCCAGGAGGCCGACGACGCGGAGCTCGCACTGGCCAAATTGCGCGCGTTCCTGGCGAGAGAAGCCCCCAATGTCGTGGACGCGCTCCGCTACTACGGGGCGATCCTGTCGATCCCCGCCTGCTCGGAATACGAACCGGTGGATCTCGGGTCTCCCTTTGCGCGCGACCGGGCTTTTGAGGTGTTCATCGACGTTCTGATCGCGGCTGCGCGCAAGCGGCCCATCCTGATCGTCGCGGAGGACGTCCAGTGGATCGACCCGACCACCATCGAGCTGGTGACACGCATCACAGCGCGCTGTTCCGGCGAGCGGGTCATGATCCTGATCACGCATCGCGATGACTACCAGGCGGACTGGTTGTCGGGCGCGACAGTTCGACGGATGACCTTGCAGAAGCTCGCACCGCATGAGTGCGCGCAGATGGTGGCAGCCGTTGCCGGCGGCGACATCGTGCCACGCCGGATCACCGGCGAGATCGTGGCAAGAACCGATGGCGTGCCGCTTTTCATCGAGGAGTTCACCCGGGCCGTGATCGATGCCCGCGCGGTCGAGAGCACCCCTGACGGCCTCGCGTTGAGCAAGAAATTGGCCGAACCGCTGGTGCCGTCGAGCATTCACGACTCGCTGATGGAGCGCCTTGATCGCCTCGGTTCTGCCAAGCGTGTCGCCCAGATCGCCTCCGTGTTCGGCCGGCAATTCACTTATGACGGCATTTTCAACGTCCTTCCGGACAAGGACGAAACGCTGAAATACGCGTTGCGGGCGCTGGAGAGCGCCGGGATCGTGTATCGCGTCGAGGAATCCCAGGGCGCCGTCTTCGCGTTCAATCACGCGATGATCCAGGAGGTCGCCTACTCCTCGCTGCTCAAGGAGGAGCGGCGCGAGCTCCATGCGCGCGTCGCCTCGTGGCTGCTGCAGGAGGCCGCGATCCAGGAGAGCAGTCAGCCCGCCGTGCTCGGCTATCACTATGCGCGCGCCGGCAACATTCCGGAAGCGATCGAGGCCTGGCTGCAGGCGGGCAAATCGGCGCTCCGCCGCTCCGCCACCAAGGAGGCCGTGGCCCATCTGCGCGAGGGCCTCTCGCTGGTTCCGCGGCTGCCGGCTTCATCACAGCGCTTCGAAACCGAGATCGCGCTGCAATCCAGCCTGGCGATGGCCTACACCGCCAACGCCGGATGGTCCGATCCGCACGTCTATGGATCCTATAGTCGCGCGCTCAAGCTTTGCGCGAGCCATGGCACCATTCGCGAGAAGGCGACGGTGCTGTGGGGAAGCACGATCGCGAAGCTGGTCAATTGCGAGCTCGACAAGGGCCTCGAGCATGCGCAGAACTTCGTCCGGAGGGCCGAGGAGTGGCGCGACGAGGAGGCTGCGCTGATGGCGTACACCGCAGCCCTGATCGCCAATTTCTTCCTCGGTCGTCTGGCGCGGGCGAGCGAGCTCGCCACGCTGATCAGCGCCCTCTACAATCCGCGTGATCACGGCAAGCTGGTCCAGGTCTATCAGCATGATCCGCTGATCGTGTCGCTGGTCTATTCCGGGCACATCGAGTGGCTGCTGGGTCGGCCCGGCCGGGCGCGAGAGTGCTGTCAGACGGCGCGGCAGCTCGCCAATGAGATCGGGCATCCTTTCATGCTGGCGTTCGCCTCGATTCTGGGCGTGTCCGATCACTGGTATGAAGGCGATCTTGCAGCCAACCTCGAGAGCGTCGAACGCGGCCTCAAGGTCGCCGACGAGTATGGCTATCCGATGTACCGCGTCATCGGTCCGTTGTGGGCGACCTCGGCATTGGCGGCACGCGGCTCTGCGCCGGAGGTGCTCGAGGAACTGTGCGGCCTGCTCGGAAAACTGCCCGTCGAGAATCGGTGCATTCAGGTCCCGCTCTACCGGACCTTGCTCGCCACCGAATTCGGACGGATCGGCCAGACCGAAAGGGCGCGCAGCTTCGCCGCTTCGGCGCAGTCCCTGGTCAAGAAGACCGGCGAGCGCTGGGCCGAGCCCGAGATCTTTCGGATCCACGGTACGCTGCTGTGTCAGGAACCAGCGCGCGACAACCGGGCTGCGATGCGCTTGTTCAAACGCTCGCTTGCCTCCGCAAGGAAGCTTGGGACGGTCGGTTGGGAATTGCGCACGGCGATCAGCATTGCGCGCCTGGTCAGCGGCGGCGGCAGCGCATCCGGACGCGCCCAGGCACGAGACCTGCTGATATCGACCCGGGCGAAATTTGCATCGGCGGAAACGTCCCGCGATCTGCGCGAGGCTGACGACCTGCTCCGCGCGCTCACCTGAAGCATGATCGGGAAGAGTGCGGAGCGCCCTTCCGGACAGGATCATGTCACGTCGCCAGCGATCCGAGGTAGCGGATCGCCGAAAGGCTGGGCAGGAACGTGTAGGCGCCGCCACGCGTCCGGACAAATCGCGGCAACCCCGACAGCCGGATCGTGTCGCCGGATTTGAGCGGCAGGTCGAACCAGCTGGTGCCCGGATCGTTCGCGCCTGTGATCGGATCGTTGGAGCCGGTGACGCGCGGATCCTGCAGGCCAAGGTTCAGCCAGTCGTAGGACATCGCCTCGAACTGGGCGCCGAGGCTGGCGCCGATGAAGTTGCCCAGCAGGCCCCGTTCCGGTTCGCAGCCATTCGGATCACCAGGCTGCGTCCGGTCATAGGCCGGTCCATAAGGTACGCCCCGCCGGACCAGGCGCCGGCTGTTGTTCGCCACCCGTTGCACGATCTGTCCGCCGCGCGGGTTGGATCGGCGGATATGGGCTCCATAGGGGCAGCGTGAAGAATTGTCGTAGTCGAACTTCGCCTTGACCAGTGAGGGATCAGGCAAGTCGGCCGAGAGCGCCAGCGGCGTGCCGTCGCGCCATCGGCCGCACAGATTGGCGGCGACGAGTTCGCGCAGGGCGCCATGACGCGACAGGTTCTTGATATCGAGGATCTGGCCGATTTTCACTTCGGCACCCGGCGGCAGCAATTCGTCGACTTGCTTGTGCTTGAGCAACTCGGAGGCCGCCTGATCGAGGTAGTTCTCGAAGCCTGCCACGTCCTGCTTCAGCACGCGAAAGGCGTTGAAGGTGCCGTTGTGTCCGAGGGCCTCGGGCTGCGGAACCTGCCACGTCAGACGTTCGAGGTTGGTCCGATGCCCGAGCAACACGGTGCCGAGCGGAGCCTTGGGTTGTCCGTCGGCATAGCGATCGTGGTCGTGAATGCCCTCGAACCTCGGTTGCATGATGTTGTCACGGTAGCCGAAGTGAACGCGGTCCTTGGCGAAGCTGCACCCGTCTCGCGTGTCGAGGACCCTGAAGGCCTTTCCATCGGCGCGGGCGCGGTTCTGGACGTCGTCCAGCTGCTCGGCCTTCTCGGCGTAGATCGTCGCGATCAGGTGGATTCGCTTGGGCTGGTCGAAGGGCGTTGGCCAATTTTCCGGCGCGCTCGGCCCGACATCCCCGAGCTTCAAGGCACGCGCGGTCATGCCCTCGACGAATTCGTTCGGGAACATCGCAAGCGAAGCGCTCGGCGTGCCGACGGCGCGCAATCCCTCATAGGTCAGGCCGATGTTGAAGCAGGTCTCCGGCCTATTTGCCCCCCACTCTCCACTCGTGATCTGCGGGACGCCGTCGCGGCCGGTCACTGAAGCAGCGAGCCAGCGCCGGGCGGCGACCGGATCGGCGACTTCCAGGATGAGGTAGCGCACGTGCGGCTTCTTGGTATAGCCGCGCAGAATATTGCCCTGCAGATCAGCGAGGTTGACCATCGCATTCACCAGCCTAACCCGAGTTGTTTGCGAACCTGAGCCACAGAAAATCCGGGATAGGCCCGGTAGCCGTTGCCGAGCGAGACGTTCGGATTGGCGCGAAGCTGCAGGACCATTTTGCGCGGAAGCAGGGTCAGATCGTCATGATTCCCGGACACGGCGGTGTCACCATTCAAGGCTTCCTGGTCTCGCAGGAAATCGGTGGCGGTGTCCGGCACCTGGTAAAGGTCGTGTTCGTGCACCCACTGGATGAACTCCTCGACATGGTCCTCGCAGGGGATCACGGCATCTCCGCCCTCGACGAGCCCGACCACGGCGTTGAAGACCTGGCCGATTGTCGCGATGAAGTCGCGAATGTAGTTGGTGAAGTCTCCGTCATAGACGGAGAACATGCAGATGTTGTCACCGACGATGACGAAGCGCGCGAAGTGCACCGTGCCGACATTGTTCAACCCGGCATAGATCGCATCCTTGTTTTGCGCGATCGCCAGCGCGGCTTCCGCGCGTCCGATCGGTGACTTGACCTTGAGCGGCATGATCAGATTCATCATGCACTGGACATTGTCACTATGCTGGAACGACGCGTGCGGACCACCGGGCAGAGGCTTCACCGGCGTGCGTCGCGCCCAGTAAGGCACCAGGGTCCACGACGCCACGCGCTTGAAAAAGATGGTCGTGGGCAACCAGTCCACAAATTGATCGAGCAGACCTCCGTCACTTGGCATCATCTGGCCTCCACTTGAAGGGACACCCGCCACGCATTTCACGCGAGGCTTCATAGGCGCCCAGGCGGGCCTCGAGGATGGGATCGCCGGAGGGTTCGATGCCGGGTGCGAGACGGTTCGGATTGAAGCTGATGCGTTCGCCAGCCTTTTCCTGATCTTCGGCCACCTTGAGCAGGGTCAGCGTCCCCATCACGACCCGCGTGCGGGTCCCGGGCCAGGGCTTCGTGGGATCGTCGAACGCATCGCCGGACTCGCCGATGGTCATCATCAGCAGGAAGCGGGCCGGCCATCGCCGCAGGCGGTCCTTCAGCTCCTCGCGCAGATAATTATCGCGCGGCACCGATCCGACATCGGTGTTGTAAACGCCTGCGACCGGCTGCCAGGAAAAGCGCACGGGGCGGCGAACTCCGTCGGGAGCCGTCACCATGAAGGTGTGGACGGCGAAATAGGCTGCGCGGGCATAGCTCTCCGGTGCGCCGATCACCGCGGCCTGGAACACGCCTAGTTGGGCGAACCGGTGCGCATCGGCGTAACCAAGCGCTCCGGCGTTGACGTTCCTGTCTTCGTTTGGATAGGGGTCGCGCGGAGGCACCTTGAGCTGCAGAATGTCGGAAAGCTTCTGCCACCAGGTTCGTCTTGTATACGGCTCGAGCTTGGCGATCGCGGCGAAGTTGAAGAAGTCGTCGACATTGCGGACGAAGAATTCGCCGAGCGTCGTGGCGATCAGATCGCTTCCCGTGCCGTCCGACAGGTGAAAGCGTGTCGCCATTCCCCGGACATCGGACCATCCATCGTGCCGGTCCGGGCCGCCCAGGCCGTTGGAGAATCTCACGGACGCCTTGATCGGCCGTCCCTGGAAGTGCTCAGCGATGCAATAATTGCGCGCCACATCGGACGCCAGGAACTCGCCCGCCACGCCGATGCCGAGCGTGTGAACCGGCCGCCGCTCGCCAACAGGCGCCGGCAAATTGTCGATGATGACCTGGACGAGCCGTTTTGCTGTTGATGGATCGACCATGCCCCCTCCATGCCTCCCCCATTGTGGACAGACCGTTGAGGGTGCCGTTGGTGCGCGCGGCGCGTGAGCCTTGTCGATCGAATTCTGCCTGCGCCCCGCCGTAATGCTACATGCGATCGCTGGTCGGATGTGTGATGCAGTTCACAAAGTTGCCGAATGATGCCGCGCGATTGCCACGATCCGACAAATCCGCGGCGCCCCTTAACCGGCGCCCTGCACCGCCCTGTCATACGCCTCGATCGTCACCTTCGCTCTGACCGCAATCTCCGCCGCGGTCATGCCAGGCTTGTAGAGGCTGCCGCCGAGGCCGAAGGCGCGGATGCCGGCCTTCACATAGTCGGCAAAATTCGTGTCCGAGACGCCGCCGACTGCGGCGATCATCACGTCAGGCGGCAACACGGCGCGGATCGCGGTGATCCCGGCCGGGCCGAGCACGCTCGCAGGGAAGAATTTCAGGCCCGATGCGCCTGCACGCGCCGCCAGCAATGCCTCGGTCGCCGTGAACACGCCAGGCAACGTGACCATCGCATGCGCGCGCGCACGCGCCAGCACCTCGACATCGACATTCGGCGACACCATCAGCCGGCCGCCGACATCGTGCAGGCGGTCGACGTCAGCGGCCGTCAGCACCGTGCCCGCACCGATCAGCAGTTCGGCCGGCGCGCGCTTCGCCGCGATCTCGATCGAGCGGAACGGCTCCGGCGAATTGAGCGGAATCTCGATCGCCGTCATACCGGCCTCGATCAAAGTGCTGACGATGCCAGCAGTCTCGTCCGGCCGCACGCCGCGCAGGATCGCGACCAACGGACGTTTCATCGCGGGAAATGGAATGCTCATGCGCAAAATCCCTTCAGTTGCTCCAGATCGCCGCCGCGGCCCTGGAGAGACCTTTGCGGACCGCCTCGTCCGCATCGACGGAACGTTGCGGAACGGATAGCGCCGCGAACGCCAGTTGATAGAGCCGCAGCAAGCGCCCCGATGCAATCAACGTGACGGTCGCATCTGGCGCGCGCTCCGCGAGCCCGGCTGCGAGCTCGAGCCCGATCAGCGTGCCCGAGATGGTCTCGCGCGCCGCCGCCGCGCTGCCACCGAACAGCAGCTGCCGCGATCGCACCCGAAACAGCAGATTGGCGGCGAGCGCCGGTGCGGCAAACGCCTCCGCGACCGCGGAGGTGAAGGCATCATCGTCGACCGCCTCGGCGGCGCCGGAAACCGCATGCGACAAAATGGTGTCGCGCGCCACCGCGCTGAACAACTCTCCGGTCATGAAGGTGGCAAAGCGCGCGACGGCGCCGCCGCGCACACGCACCCACTTCGAATGTGTCCCCGGCATGCAGACATCAGCGATGCCGGCGGCCTCGGGACCGAGCGCGCCGAGCAGCTGGGTCTCCTCGCCGCGCATCACGTCGGGCGCCCTGGCGTCACGCTGCGCGATCCCCGGCAAGATCCTGATGTCGCGCCCCTGCCCCGGAACGACGGCCGCGCGATCAAGGATATCGGAGAGCCGCGCCGGGGTGTCGATATAGCCGGCCTCGACCCAGCCCTGCCGCGCGCCGGCCATGCCGCAGATCACGACCGGTGCGTCCGATGGCGCCGCGAGCGCGTCGAGATGCGATTGCAACACGGCGGCGAAACCGGTCTTGCCGGCCGTCATCATGCCCTGATCGCTGCGGCGCTCGCAGAGCACGCGGCCTGCGCGATCCATCACCCAGAGCCGGAAGCTGCTGGTGCCCCAGTCGACGGCGACGCATGTGGCACTAGTCATTCGGCTGAGGTCCGGAGGTTTGGGTTTTGAGTCGAGGACGATCGTTAGCACGAACGTATGCGTGACGAATTCCTGAAATCAAACGGCCGCCCTCGCCGAATGGAGGTACCGATTAGGTTCCATGATCTTGGGGGATGACTGGTATCCAACGATGCCCAAACTGCGTAGGCTTGGTGCCAGGGTCGGACGATATTATCAGGCATCCCGCCTCGCACGGCGGCAACACTCTTCACTCAAGAATACTGGGAACCGGACGACCAATACTTGAGCGTGCATATAATTACTTTCATAGTATATTCCAAATATTACCACATTGCTGATTTTTAATGTTTTGTTTCCGATTATTGATTGGTGACCTGCGTGGCCAAAGATTCGGAGCACACTTCCCGGAAACGGGCCGCAACTGACGATCCTCACGACAGCGCTCCCCTCGCGCATCGCATCGGCAATCTGCTGCTTCTTGCCCTGGATCGCGACGTGCTTCCGCCCGAAGACGTCGGTGATTGGCTGCGGAACGAGATCGCCAAACGTCTCGCGCACGTTCCCGAAGCGGAAATCGTCTACCCCGACCCACGCATCGCGATGCCGGTGATCCAGGCGCTCGGATACTCCATGAGGGATGAGGTCATCCCGATGTTGTTCGCGAACCTGCTATCCGCGAGCATGACCGAGCATCGTCGGCCCGGCACACACCCGGCGTTCGTGGATATGATCAAGGATATGGTGCCGCTCGATGCAGTCATGCTCAAGGAGTTCGAGCAGGGCACCCCGGCTGATGTTGAAATGCGGGCCGATGACGCAACGGGGTTTCTGAGCATGGGCGCAGCGTCCTTCTGCGAATTGACCAAGCTCGGCGCCATCGAGCTGGCGAGCGCCGCCAACAATCTCGTCCGCCTCGGTCTGGTTGCGCCGCAGCCGGTACGCTCGACAGCGACCGGCGATCTGGAATCATCCAGCGACGCCGGACACGGCACCATGCGAGCGCAGATTGAAGCTATCAAACGCGAGCACATTCCAACCGTACTCGGGCAGCGCTTCATCAGCAGCTGCCTGAGATGATCCGAACTTGCATCCAGGTCGCATCCATCTATCGACTTGACCAACCACCAACCTGTCAGCGATGTGTCCGAACAGGGGTCCGCTAGGTCTCCGGGCCAAACAATGCGCGGGTGATGATGCCCAACGAGCTGTTTGACGGGAGAATCGAGATTGGCGGTCCGACCCGTATCAGCGAAAGTCCGGATCTGTCACTGCGCCCCCTTCAGCGTACAGGACGTCGTACATGTCGCGACGTTGCCGTGGTCACATTTGATGCAGGCATTGACGCACTGGTCCATGACCTTGGGATTGTACTGGCTGTAAAGATTGGCCGCGCAGCTGTTGGTCGATCCCGTGACCTCGGGGTCGCAACCAGACAGGGAAAGTGCTGCGATACCCAGAATGGCGACCTTGCGCATAAGGCCTCCCGCCATGCTCCACCGGAGGTAACCTTTACCGGTTAGGTTAAGTTCCAGTTTCAATTGCCACCTTATCCGGAAGCAGTATTGCTTATCCACCGGACTTTTCCCCAAGGTTCGGGCCCACACCGGCAAAGCCGTCAGGCGATTCTGCCTGGCGGCTTTGTTGCCTAGCAATAAGAGATGAGGGTTTTCAGACGATGGCCCGAAAGCCACGCTGGTCGTTCAAGGAGGACCGCCGACTGATGGAACTGGCACGCTCCTCCAAGTCGCTGGAGGATGTCGCCAAGGCCACCGGGCGATCGCCGGACCGAATCAAGAAAATGGCCATGCGCCTCGGATTGTCGATCAAGTCGCGCGCCGCCAAGCGATAAGCCCAAGCAAGCCCAAATCAGCCGAAGAAAACAGGCCTGGACGGCCCGGCCGGCTAGATGCCGGGAGGGCAATCCTCCTTGTCCCGCACCGGGACCGCCTTGGGCCGGCCCGTGGGGGTGCAGGTGGTCAAAACGAAGGCAACCCGGGAGCATTGCCAGTCCGGGCCCAGCGCCGCGCTGGAGATCGGCACGGGCGATGCCAGGCTGAGGGCCACAAACGTCAGCACGCAGGCGCAGATTGCGACCGCGGCCGCCACCGCGGCACCCTTTCGGGACCACAGCTTGGATATCATGCCTCGGCTCCCGTCGATCCTCTGAAATCTAGGGGACGCCCGTCCTGGCCGCTGTGATCGAAACCACAATCCGGCTCGATATCTCGGACTCCCCGCCGGGGTCGATTTGGGATCTATGCCGCACTGCCGCAAGAGCCGTCAGCGCGCCGGCTCGATCACATTGCAGTTGGTTCGGCCCGACGCCAGGCAGTCCTGCATCTTGCTCGCCGCCGTCAGGTCGCGGGCAAGCCAGAGCCCGATCGCGAGCATCACCGCCGCCACAAGCAGTCCGACCAGCGCGCCGCGGCGGCCGCCACCGTCTTCGGAATTGCTCATGATCGCATCGGTTCCCGATTGGCCTGGCCGCATCATGGCGCTTTGCACGGCAGCGTGCGATCAAATCTGCAACACTCGCGCAATTAAATGCTGCGATCGCGGATCGGAGCCGCAATTCTGTTGCACGCCAGACGAGCTTGCGAAACACTATTCGCTCAGTGGAGCGCGTTGTGCGGGGCGTGCCTATGAGCGAAAAAGAAGCGAGCCAGCAGCCGACCTACGATCATCATCGCTACAGGCGGCTATTGTCGGAGGCCGTCGACGAGACCAGCCGGTGGCGGCTGATCGAGCTTTTGATCCAGGAAAAGGCCCGGGACAGGCTGGAGGCCCAGCGCACCACCGACCGGGTTGCGATGACCGCCGAGACGGTGGCCAACGTGCTGGGCAATTACAGCCGGCGCGAGCTGGTGCTCCGCTAGCATTTGCGGCCAATCGGAGCTGCGGGGAATCAGATCGATCCGCGCCCGGGCGATGCGTCCGGCACGGCCGCGGGCCTGGCCATTTGCTGTGCACTCATATCTCCCCTGCTTTGCCTGCCGCGTTCGGCACTGGCAATTTCCGCCGGCTTCACTTATTGAGACGGCGAACTCATCCCCAATCTCATCACCCGAACAGAAAGCAGCAAGGCTTCCTCTATGAGTGGCTTCAAGGAACCGGGTTTTGCCGATCGTGCCAAGGCGGCCCAGCAGGCGCGGCAGAACATCCTCAACAAGTTTCGCGCCGCGCCGAGCGCTGACGATCCGGCCGTGAAGGCGCGGGCCGAGGAGCGTGCGGCGATCGCCGAACGCCGCGCCAAGGCGAAGGAGGCGCGCGAAGCCGAGAAGGCCGAGCAGAAGCGCCGCGAGGAAGAGGCCGCCGCAGCCGAGGCCGCCCGGATCGCACGCGAGCGGGAAGAGGAAATCGAAAGGCTGGCAGCGCTGGAGGCCGAGCAGAAGGCCAAGCGCGACGCCCGCTACGCCGCGCGCAAGGAGCGCGGCAAGAAGAAGCGTTAGGCCTTGACGCGACAGGCCCGCCGCGACGGCGGGCCTGGAAGATGATGCGACGGCGACGGTCAGTTCTTCTTCATGGCGTCGTCTTTCTTCATCATGCCGCCATCCTTCTTCATGGCGTCGTCCTTCTTCATCATGCCACCGTCCTTCTTCATGGCATCGTGGGATGCATCCTTGGACATCGTGTCCTCCTTCTTCATCGCGTCGTCCTTGCCCATCTTGTCCTGAGCGAAGGCGGCGGGGGCGAGCGCAAGGCTGAGCGAGAGGAGCGCGGCAGTGAGGCCGATCCGGGTCTTGGTGGTCATGGCTGGGTATCCTTGAAGTGGTCGAGTTGTGAAAGCGACGTCTGCCGCTCCTTCCTCGACGCAACGGAACCGTCACCTGTTACCTCGATAACAAACTCTTGAAGCGCGTCGGTGCGACAAGGCCGGATGATTGCCCGCACGCATGGGTTGAAGACCTCATGTCGCATCGTCGCAGTTTGCGCCGCAGCAACGTGAAGGCTTGCCGTCGCGCGCCGGCTCGCACTATCAGGGCGCCTCGAACTATCAGACTAGAGAAGATTCGCGCGAAGTCCGGCTAAGGTGCCGCGCCGGCCTAACAGCCATCCAAGAAGCTCTCAGGGGAACAACCATGCTCACACGCCGCCACGTCCTCGCTTCCGCCCTCGCCGCGCCTGCTATCCTGCGGTTGGGCACAGGCACCGCGTACGCCGCGACGACGCTGAAGATCTCCCATCAATTTCCCGGCGGCACCATCGACAAGGGTGACTTCCGCGACCGGCTGTGCCGGATGTTCGCTGAGCAGGTGGCGAAACGCTCGGGCGGCGAGCTTGCCGCCGAGGTCTATCCGAACTCCTCGCTGATCAAGACCAACGCCCAGTTCTCGGCGATGCGCAAGGGCGCACTGGATCTCAGCCTCTATCCGATGCCCTATGCCGGCGGCGAATTGCCGGAGACCAATATCGGCCTGATGCCCGGTCTGGTCACGACCTACGACCAGGGCATGCGCTGGAAGAAGGCGCCGGTCGGCAAGGCGCTCTCCGACTTCCTCGCCGACAAGGGCATCCTGTTGATCTCCTGGGTCTGGCAGGCCGGTGGCGTCGCCAGCCGCTCCCGGGCGCTCGTTAGCCCCGAGGACGCGAAGGGGCTGAAGGTCCGCGGCGGCTCGCGCGAAATGGACATGGTGCTGCAGACCGCCGGCGCCGCCGTGCTGTCGGTCCCGTCCAACGAGATCTATGCCGCGATGCAGACCGGCGCCTGCGATGCCGGCATCACCTCGTCGACCAGCCTGATCTCGTTCCGCCTCGAGGAGATCGCGAAATCGCTGACCTCGGGTGCCGGTGCCTCCTACTGGTTCATGCTGGAGCCGCTGATGATGTCGAAGGCAATCTTCGACAAGCTGCCGAAGGCCCAGCAGGACGTCATCCTGGCCGTCGGCGAGGAGCTCGAAGCGTTCGGCCGCAAGGGCGCCCAGGACGACGATGCCGAGGTCGCCAAGGTCTATGAGAAGGCCGGCGCCAAGGTCGCCGCGCTCGATGCCACGATTGTCGGAAAATGGCGCGACATCGCACGCGACACGGCCTGGAAGGACTACGGCGCCAAGACCGCGACCGCGGCCAACCTGCTGAAGCTCGCAAGTGACGTCTCCGCATGATGCATGGTCCGGTCGCGGATCAGGCCGATGGCGCAGCCACGGCCACGGGTAACGCGCCTGTGGCTGCGCTGGCGCGGGCGCTGTCCGTCTGTAACAACATCATCGTGGTGTTCGCAGCCCTCGCCCTGATCGCGGCCTGCGCGATCCTGAGCTACAGCGTGCTCGGGCGCGCGCTGTTCCAGATGGCGAACTACTGGCAGGACGAGGCCGCCGTGTTCCTCTTGGTCGGCGCCACCTTCATGACCTCAGCCTATGTGCAGAGCCAGCGCGGCCATATCGGCATCGAGGCGTTCGTCGGCCTGCTCTCGCCGCGCGCCAACAGCATCCGGCTGTGGCTGGTCGATGTCGCCAGTTTCGCGTTCTGCACCTTCTTCGCCTGGAAGTCCTGGACACTGGCCCACGAGGCCTATGTCGACGGCCAGGTCTCCAACTCGATGTGGTCGCCGCCGCTTGCGATCCCCTATGTCCTGATGGCGCTCGGCATGTCGCTGCTCTGCGTGCAACTGCTCCTGCAGATCATCACGCCGCTCGTCGGTGGCACACGCCGATGACCGTGTTTGGCATTGGCGTCTCCTACGGGCTTGCCACCCTGTTTGCGATGTTCTCCGGCATGCCGATCGCGTTCGCGCTCGGCGCCGTCGCGGTCGTCTTCATGGCGATCTACATGCCGTCAGCCTCGCTCGATACGGTGACGCAGAACGTCTACGAGGAGATGGCCTCGATCACGCTGCTGTCGATCCCGCTGTTCATCCTGAAGGGGGCGGCGATCGGCAAGTCCCGCGCCGGCCAGGATCTCTATTCAGCGCTGCATGCCTGGCTGCATCGCGTGCCGGGCGGCCTCGGCGTCGCCAATGTGTTCGCCTGCGCGCTGTTCGCGGCGATGGCGGGCTCCTCGCCCGCGACCTGCTCGGCGATCGGCTCCGCCGGCATCCCCGAGATGCGCAAGCGTGGCTATTCCGGCGGCTTTGCCGCGGGGATCATCGCGGCCGGCGGCACGCTCGGCATCCTGCTGCCGCCCTCGATCACCATGATCCTGTTTGCGGTCGCCGCCGAGAAGTCGCTGGGCCGGCTGTTCCTCGCCGGTATCGGACCGGGCCTGTTGCTGGTGACGCTGTTCGGCCTCTACGCCGTGTTCCGCTTCCGGAAGGAATATGCCGCCGCCCGCGCCGCCTACGACGCCACCGGCAAGCAGGCCGCGATCCTCCAGCACGACGAGTTCACCATGGCCGAGCGCTTCAGCGCGCTGCCGCGCGTGCTGCCGTTCGTGCTGCTGCTGACCGGCGTGATGATCGCGCTCTATGGCGGCTACGCGACGCCGTCGGAGACAGCCGGTCTCGGCGGCCTGCTGGCGCTGGCGCTGATCGCCGTGATCTACAGCGTGTGGCGGCCGAGCGACCTGTCGCCGATCCTCAAATCGACGATCCGCGAGTCCACCATGCTGATGCTGATCATCGGCATGTCGCTGCTCTATTCCTATGTGATGAGCTATCTGCACATCTCGCAATCGGCGGCGGAATCCATCGTCGCCATGCACCTGCCGCGCTGGGAGCTGTTGTTCGCGATCCTGGTGATGGTGATCGTGCTCGGCTTCTTCCTGCCGCCGGTCTCGATCATCCTGATGACGGCGCCGATCATCCTGCCGCCGCTGCGCGCCGCCAATTTCGACATCATCTGGTTCGGCATCGTGATGACCATCGTGATGGAGATGGGCCTGATCCACCCGCCGGTCGGTTTGAATATTTTCGTCATCCGCAACGTCGCGCCGGATATCCCGCTCAGCGAAGTCATCTGGGGCACGCTGCCCTTCGTGCTGCTGATGATGCTCGCGGTGCTGCTGTTGTGCCTGGTGCCGGAGATTTCGACCTTGCTGCCGAACCTGATCATGGGGCCTGACGGCAGCAGGTAGGGTATCGCGCGATACGCCACAACCCGGGCCAACTCTCTCGCACTCGCCGTCCGCTCGTCGATTCATCTCGATTTGCTTGCTCGACTGCTCTTTGGGGTGGATCGAGTCCGGGGTGAAGCACCCCTAAAAATTGTATCCATGATTGCCCTTGATCTTAAGATGTGATCCAATTGGGATCATTTTTGAACGGGGCAAGTCGATGACAGACACCGTGACAAATGAATTTCAATCTGAACTCGGCGATTTTCGTAAGCGCATAGCGGCGTTGGAAGATTACTCCAGAGAAACGAAGAAGCCTTGGTATTACAACGTCTCCACGCTGATCGCGGCCGCCGCCTTTCTGTTTTCGTTCGGTACGACGATCGTTTCGTATTACCGCTCATCGCAGCAGGATACGCACAATCTACGCGTCGAACTGCGAGGGATCCTGCAACGATTAGCGCAGTTGCCGAAGGAAAACCTCGAGATGCTTCTCAAGTATCAGTCCGATCCAACCTCCTACGCCACGATTGCCAGCTTTATTAATCAGGAAAATCTCATCCTATCCCGGCAGGCGGACGACACGATCACGAGACTGCCGTCGTCGGAGGTATCGGCAACCGATTACATGGCCGTCGGCACCGCATTGGAGGCATCGAGGAATTTCGAAGCCGCAATGAACAATTTCCAGAAGGCGCTAACCACGGCCAACACGCTGGACGACGAGCTTGCCGCGCTCAAGATGGTGGGCACCCTGGAGATCACGCAAGGAAGAACCGGGGACGCGCGCGCCCATTTCCAAAGGGCCGTGGACATTTTTGGCGGCGGGCGATACGCCGCCTACGACCAGTCCACAAAGAACTATATGACGGCGTATACGGAAATGGGCTGGGCGCTGGCCGAAGCAACGGCAGGCAACATGCCAGAGGCGGACCAGCACCTTGCAAAGGCCGAGAGCAAGGCCGCGCAACTTCCGCCCGGAGGCGTCAACGACGTGGCCAAGGCGCAAGTCGCACAGACCAAGACGCAGCTATCGGTATTCCTTCGTGCCGCCGGAAACGGGTCGCTGTCCCCGGCGGCCATTGCTTCTCCCGGACCGGCATCATCGGTCCCTCCGGTAAAGAGCCCTTGACCGCTCCGGTATCCTGATTGCGCTCGAGGATCTTGTGGCCGAACTATCCGCAGCGGCCCGGTCCCGCACCGGATCGTTGGTTGGCAATTTGGGCCATCCTACGCGGCTCGATTCCGCTTGGCGTTCAGCGCTGACGCCACCCGGCTGACCGGCGGACGGCCAATGAGGCCGGCGACCTCGTTGGTCGCCGCCAACAGCCGGCCCATGTCGACACCGGTCCTGATCCCCATGCCCTCGAGCATGTAGACCACATCCTCGGTCGCGACATTGCCGGTCGCGCCTGGGGCGTAGGGGCAGCCGCCGAGCCCGCCGGCGGCAGAGTCGATGACGCGGACGCCCTCCTCCATGCCGGCGTAGAGATTGGCGAGCGCCTGGCCGTAGGTGTCATGGAAATGCATGGCGAGGTTGGCCATCGGAATCTCGGCACCGACCGCGCGCAACATCTGCTTTGCCTTGAGCGGCGTGCCGACGCCGATGGTGTCGCCGAGCGAGATTTCGTAGCAGCCGAGATCCCACAAATCGATCGCGAGATCAGCGACCGCCTTCGGCTTGATCTCGCCATCGAAGGGGCAACCGAGAACGCAAGAAATATAGCCGCGCACCCGAATGCCATCGGCCTTGGCACGCGCCATCACCGGTTTGAACCGCTCGATCGACTCCGCAACCGAGCAATTGATATTGGCACGCGAGAAGCCCTCGGACGCCGCCGCGAACACCGAGACCACCTCGGCGCCGGCCGCGCGCGCAGCGTCATAGCCCTTCTCGTTCGGCACCAGCACATGGAATTCGGCGCCCTTGACGTGGCTGACGCCGCGCAGCACCTGATCGGAGCTCGCCATCTGCGGAATCGCCTTCGGCGAGACGAAGGCGCCGACCTCGACGGTGGTGAGGCCGGCCGCCAGCAGCGCCTCGACGAAGGCGATGCGGGCCTCGACGCTGACCGCCGTCTTCTCGTTCTGGAGGCCGTCGCGCGGCCCCATCTCGATGATGCGGATTTGATCGCTCATGCGGTCGCCTCGACTTCGGCGAGTTCGACGCCCTCGCCGACGATATCGCCGACCTTGCATTTGAGCTTCTTCAGCACACCGGCGTAAGGCGCGCGCAAGGTCTGCTCCATCTTCATGACCTCAAGCGTCAGGATCGGGGCGCCCTTCTCCAGGGTCGCGCCCTCCTCGGCGAGCAGCGCAACCACGGTGCCCGGCAGCGGCGCCACGATCTTGTCCTCGCCGACCTGCTCCTCGCTCTCGCCGCCGAACGGATCGACCCAGTGCAGGTCGAAGCGGCCATTGCGGGTGCGCAAATAGAGCTCGTGACCTTCGATCACGGATGCGACGCGCGACTTCACGCCACCAAGCGTCAGGTCGAAGCCGCCCTCACTGGCCGACGAGACCGCGAAGGCCTGTTCGTGGCCACCGACGGACAGGGTCGACGGTCCATGGCCATAGTGCAGCGTGACGGTCTGTGGTGGCTCATGGCCTTGCCGGAACGAGAACACGCGCTGACGGCGGCCGACCGGCATCCAGCCAAAAGTCTGCCAGGGCGAGTTGGCATCGGCTCGCGCGGCCTTCTGCTCTTCATTCACGATCGCCGCGACTGCTGCACAGAGCTCGAAGGCGCCGGCAGCGCCCTTTTCGGCCGTCAGGTTCTTCAGCTCGCGCTCGATGAAGCCGGTATCGATCCTGTTCGCCCGCGTATCCGGATGCATGACCAGCGCCGACAGGAACGGGATGTTGGTGACGATGCCGCGGACGTCGGTTTCCTCCAGCCCGCGATTGAGCTTCTCGATCGCGGCCTGCCGCGTCGGCGCCCAGGCGATCACCTTGGCGAGCATCGCGTCGTAATAGGGCGAGACGTTGTCACCGCTGCGATAGCCGGCATCGATGCGCAGGCCGTCGCCTTCCGGCGGCGTGCGCCAGGTCTTGATGCGGCCGACCGAGGGCATGAAGTTCTTCTGCGGATTCTCGGCGTAGACCCGCGCCTCGATGGCGTGCCCGTTGAGCTTGATCTCGTCCTGCTTCAACGGCAGCGCCTCGCCGAAGGCTGTGCGGAGCTGCCATTCGACGAGATCGACACCCGCGATCAGCTCGGTGACGGGATGCTCGACCTGCAAGCGGGTGTTCATCTCGATGAAGAACACGTCCTTGCCGTCGGAGACGAACTCGATGGTGCCGGCGCCGACATAATTGACCGCGCCGGCCGCCTTGCGCGCGGCCTCGCAGACCGTCTCGCGCTGCGCGGCATTCAGGGTCGGCGACGGAGCCTCCTCGATCACCTTCTGGTGCCGCCGTTGCAGCGTGCATTCACGCTCCCACAGCGAGAGCAGATTGCCGTGGCTGTCGCCGATGATCTGCACCTCGATGTGGCGCGGATTCTGGACGTATTTCTCGATCAGCATCCGGTCGTCACCGAATGCCGCCTTGGCCTCGCGCTTGGCGCTTGTGATCGCAGCCGATAGCTCTCCGGCCGAATTGACCACGCGCATGCCGCGGCCGCCTCCGCCGGCCGAGGCCTTGACCAGGACCGGGAAGCCGATCCGGTTGGCCGCCTCGGCCAGGATTGCCTCGTCCTGGGCCTCGCCATGATAGCCCGGCACCAGTGGCACGCCGGCCTTCTCCATCAGCGCCTTCGAGCCTGATTTCGAGCCCATCGCCGTCATCATCGCAGCGGTCGGGCCGACGAACACCAATCCGGCGTCGAGACAGGCCTGCGCGAACTCGGCATTCTCCGAGAGGAAGCCGTAGCCGGGATGCACCGCCTCGGCGCCGGTCTCGCGCGCAGCCGCGATCACGCGCTCGATGTTGAGATAGCTGTCGCGCGCCCGCGCCGGGCCCAGCAGCACGGCCTCGTCGGCCAGCGCGACATGCATCGCGTCGGCATCGGCTTCGGAATAGACCGCGACCGTGCGCAGTCCCATGGCGCGGGCGGTGCGGATGACGCGGCAGGCGATCTCGCCGCGGTTGGCGATCAGAAGCGTGCGAAAGCGCCGGTAGAGTTTTGAGCGGTCCATGATCAGATCCTGGGTCACATCCTGAACAGGCCGAACTTCGTCGGCTCGATCGGCGCATTGGCAGCGGCCGACAACCCGAGCCCGAGCACCAGGCGGGTGTCGGCGGGATCGATCACGCCGTCGTCCCAGAGCCGCGCGGTGGCGTAATAGGGATTGCCCTGGCTCTCATATTGGGCCCGGATGGGCGCGCGGAATTTGTCCTCTTCTTCCGCCGACCAGCTCTCGCCCTTGGCCTCGATATTGTCGCGGCGCACCTGGCTCAGCACCATCGAGGCCTGCTCGCCCCCCATCACGGAGATGCGGGCGTTCGGCCATAGCCAGAGGAAGCGCGGGCTGTAGGAGCGCCCGCACATGCCGTAATTGCCCGCGCCGTAGGAGCCGCCGATCACGACGGTGAATTTCGGCACGCCTGCGGTGGCAACCGCGGTTACCAGTTTGGCGCCATCGCGCGCGATACCGCCGGCCTCGTATTTCTTGCCGACCATGAAACCGGTGATGTTCTGCAGGAACACCAGCGGAATGCCGCGCTGGCAGCACAGCTCGATGAAATGCGCGCCCTTCAGTGAGCTTTCGCTGAACAGGATGCCGTTGTTGGCGATGATGCCGACCGGATAGCCCCAGATATGGGCGAAGCCGCAGATCAGCGTCGTGCCGTAGAGCTTCTTGAACTCGTCGAACTCGGAGCCGTCGACGATCCGCGCGATGATGTCGTGCACGTCGAACGGCTTTCGGCCGTCGGCGGAGACCACGCCGTAGATCTCCTCGGCCGGAAACAGCGGCGCCTCGGGCGTGCGCATGTTGAGCGGCGCCTTGGTCGGCTGCTTCAGGGTGCCGACAATGCGCCGGGCGATCCCGATCGCATGCGCATCGTTCTGCGCATAGTGATCTGTCACGCCCGACTGCCGCGAATGCACGTCGGCGCCGCCGAGCTCTTCTGCCGTGACCACCTCGCCGGTCGCGGCCTTCACCAGCGGCGGACCGCCGAGGAAGATGGTGCCTTGATTCCGCACGATGATGCTCTCGTCCGACATCGCCGGCACATAGGCGCCGCCAGCCGTACAGGACCCCATCACGATCGCGATCTGCGGAATGCCCTGCGCGGACATCTGCGCCTGGTTGTAGAAGATGCGGCCGAAATGCCGCTCGTCGGGGAAGATCTCGTCCTGCATCGGCAGGAAGGCACCGCCGGAATCCACCATGTAGACACAGGGCAGATTGTTCTGCCGCGCGATGTCCTGGGCGCGCAGATGCTTCTTCACCGTCATCGGGTAGTAGGTGCCCCCCTTGATGGTGGCATCGTTGGCGACGACGATGCATTCGCGGCCCGCGATGCGCCCGACGCCGGTGATGACGCTCGCCGAATGCACGTCGCCGCCATAGAGGCCGTTGGCCGCGAGCGGCGACAGCTCCAGGAACGCGGTACCGGGATCGACCAGCAGATCGACCCGATCGCGCGCCAGCATCTTGCCGCGCGAGGTGTGGCGCTTGCGCGAGACTGGCCCGCCGCCGCCGGCGACCTGGTTGAGCTTGTCGCGGAGTTCCGTGACGAGGCCGCGCATCACCTCGGCATTACGGGCGAATTCGGAAGAATTGGGATCGATCGTCGAATGAAGCGGCATCTGGTTGCACGTTTCGTTGGAGAGGCGTCGGATGTTGCGGAGGGAAATCATCGCGCCTGAAGGCGCGATGATGCGGGTTACACCGTCTTCGCGAACAGCTCGCGGCCAATCAGCATGCGGCGGATCTCACTGGTGCCGGCGCCGATCTCGTAGAGCTTTGCGTCGCGCAGCAGCCGGCCGGTCGGATAGTCGTTGATGTAGCCGTTGCCGCCGAGCAGCTGGATCGCATCGAGCGCGCATTGCGTGGCTTTCTCCGCGGCATAGAGGATCGCGCCGGCGGCGTCCTCGCGCGTGGTCTCGCCGCGGTCGCAGGCTTTCGCCACCGCGTAGACATAGGCGCGCGAGGCATTCATCGTGGTGTACATGTCGGCGAGCTTGCCCTGCACCAGCTGAAACGCGCCGATCGGCTCGCCGAACTGCTTGCGCTCATGGACGTAAGGCAGCACCACGTCCATGCAGGCCTGCATGATCCCGATCGGCCCCGCCGCAAGCACAGCGCGTTCATAGTCGAGGCCAGACATCAGCACATTGACACCGCGGCCGACCTCGCTGAGCACGTTCTCCTCCGGCACCTCGCAATCCTCGAACACCAGTTCGCAGGTGTCGGAGCCGCGCATGCCGAGCTTGTCGAGTTTCTGCGCGGTAGAGAAACCCTTCATGCCCTTTTCGATGATGAAGGCGGTGATGCCGCGCGGGCCGGCGTTCGGATCGGTCTTGGCATAGACCACCAGCGTCTCGGCATGGGGACCGTTGGTGATCCACATCTTGTTGCCGTTGAGCACGAAGCGGTCGCCCTTCTTGTCGGCGCGGGTCTTCATCGAGACCACGTCGGAGCCGGCCGAGGGCTCCGACATCGCGAGCGAACCGACATGCTCGCCCGAGATCAGCTTGGGCAGATATTTCCGCTTCTGCGCCTCATTGCCGTTGCGGCGGATCTGGTTGACGCAGAGGTTGGAATGCGCGCCGTAAGCCAGCCCAACCGAAGCCGACGCTCGCGAAATCTCCTCGACCGCGATGCAATGCTCGAGATAGCCGAGGCCGCTTCCGCCATACTCCTCCTCGACCGTGATGCCGTGCAGGCCGAGCGCGCCGATCTTGGGCCACAGGTCGCGCGGAAACTGGTTAGAGCGGTCGATCTCGGCGGCGCGCGGTGCGATCTCGTTGGAGGAGAAATCATGCACCGTCTCGCGGATCGCATCCGCGGTTTCGCCGAGGTCGAAATTGAACACTGCTGCCCGGTTCGAGGCCATGATCCCTCCCTTGGAGATTCATCTTGCAATTAAACGATCATACGTTTTTTTATTGGGATCGCAAGCAGCTGTGCTATGATCCGCCAACGAAGCCCGCAGCACATTGAATCTGCTCGGATTTTGTGCAATAAACATACGGTCGTTCGCTTGTTTCCGGAGCTCTCTGGCAAGCCGACACCCATCCGAGGCCCCGATGGCACGCACGATCGGCTCACACGGCCCCAAGACGCTGGAGGCAATCCGCAAGGCCGGCGTGCGCCTGATCTTCGAGCACGGCTACGAGGCCATGAGCCTGCGCCAGCTCGCCGCCGAGGTCGGCATCCAGGCCGGCTCGCTCTACAATCATATCTCAACCAAGCAGGAATTGCTGTTCGATCTGGTGCAGGACCATATCGACGATTTGCTGCGGCAGCTTGATCTTGCGCTCGAGGGCAAGATCGATCCGGTCGACAGGCTGCGCGCCTTCGTCGCTTTCCACGTCACCTATCACATGACCCGCAAGCGCGAGACTTTCATCGCAAATTCCGAGCTGCGCAGCCTCGAGCCGAAGAACTATGAGGTCGTCGTGGCCATGCGCGGCGCCTACGAAGGCCGACTGACCGAAATCCTCGCCGACGGCGTCTCGCAAGGCGTCTTCGATGTCGTCGATGTCCAGGTCGCGACTTTTGCGATCCTGGCGCTGCTCACCGGGCCCTGCACCTGGTATCGCCCCGGAGGCCGCTTGACCAAGGAGGCGATCGTCGCGGCGCACGAGAAGCTCGTGCTGTCAGGTGTTGGCGCCGAGGTCAGGCCAGGCAAGAGCAAGATCGACCAGCCGCGCGGCATCATGGCCGGTGAACGTTCGTGACGGCGCGTCCGCCGCTTGACGATATCGACCTGAAAATCCTGTCCGAGCTGCAGAGGGACGGCCGGATCAGAATCAACGAACTAGCGCTGCGCGTCGGCATCACCGCCCCACCCTGCCTCCGCCGGGTCCGGGCCCTGCGCAGTTCGGGGGTGATCCAGGCGATCCGCGCCGCACTCGACGAGCGGCTGCTCGGCTATGAGGTGATGACCTTCGTCCTGATCCAGCTCGAGAGCCAGACATTGTCCGCCATCGAGGCGTTCGAGGCCGCGGTCGCCGCCGTGCCGCGCTTCCTGCAATGCTGGCGGATCTCGGGGGATGCCGACTTCATGCTCAAATGCGTCGCGCCTGATGTCAGCGACATGCGCCAGCAGCTCCTGCAATTCGCAGGTCTGCCCAATGTGCGTAAAATCAGAAGCTTTCCGGTGCTCGGGGTCTCCAAGGACGCGCCACTGCCAATCCCCGGGAGCCTGACGGCTCCGAACCCGGTCTGATGGCCCGGTCCCTGGTTTTGACGCGCTTCTACACGCGAACCCGGTATCCGCTTCGCTTGAAAACGCGCTGGTCTAGTGGGTCCAGGGCTCCCAGCGGCGGAAAGCAAAATTGTCGGCATAGGCGATCTGGCGATGGGCCGAGGTCTTCGGCTCGATCACCTGATAGGCGATGCCCTTCCGCTCGCAATAGGCGATCGCCTCTTCCTTCGTCTCAAAGCGCAGCGTCAGCTGCTGCTTCATGTCACCGGACGACGTCCAGCCCATCAGCGGCTCGACGGTGCGCGGCTGCTCGGGTTCGTAGTCGAGTTGCCAGTCCCGGGTCTTGGCACGTCCCGATTGCATCGCGTTTTTGGCGGGCTTAAAAATGCGTGCGGTCATGGATGGTCGGACCCCGTGGGATATGCAAAATGGAAGCGATTGGAGGAAACCGCCTGGGCAGTATAGAGACACCGTTCAGGGATTTGACCGGTGATTCCCTGTCCTCAGCTGTAACCTTCACCGGACCGGTATAGTCATTCTGCTACGCTGTGACAATCTGGGCCGCCGCAAGCGACCCGCGGCGCGGCCCTCTCGGACGCATCATCTCGAAGAAGCGGGACCCCATGGAAATTCACGCTCACCTGCCCGAAAAAGGACGTGACCTCCGGCTCGACCTGTTCCGCGGGATCGCGAACTGGGCGATCTATCTCGATCACATCCCCGACAATATCGTGAACTGGATCACGACGCGGAATTACGGCTTCAGCGACGCCGCCGACCTGTTCGTCTTCATCTCCGGCTACACGGCCTCGTTCGTCTACGCCCGCATGATGATGGAGCGCGGCTTCATCGTCGGCGCCACCCGTCTGACCAAGCGTGTCTGGCAGCTCTATGTCGCCCACATCATCCTGTTCGTGATCTATATTGCCTCGATCAGCTATCTCGCCTTGCGCTTCGGCGATTCCGAGATGATCAACGAGTTCAACGTCGCCGGCCTCGTCGACAATGCGACAGAGACGTTGCGCCAAGGACTGTTCCTGAAGTTCAAGCCGGTCAATCTCGACGTGCTGCCGCTCTATATCGTGCTGATGGGGCTGTTTCCGCCGGTGCTGTGGTTCATGCTGCGCCAGCCGAACAAGACCATGCTGGCCTCGATCGCGCTGTGGCTGGCGGCGCGGCACTTCGGGTGGAATTTGCCGGCCTATCCGGGCGGCACCTGGTACTTCAATCCCTATTGCTGGCAGGTGCTGTTCGTGTTCGGGTCGTGGTGCGCCATGGGTGGCGCGCGCGCCAACATGCACATCATCAATTCGCGCTACACGCTGTGGTTCTGCATCGCCTATCTGGTCTTCGCGCTGGTCATGACCATGGCCGGACGCTTCCCCGACAGCCTGGGCGCCATGTTCCCGCATTGGCTGTTTTCGGAATTCAACCCGAACGACAAGACCAACCTCGCGCCCTATCGGTTCCTGCACTTCGTTGTCATCACCGTGCTGGTGATCCGCTTCATCCCGAAGGACTGGTCGGCGCTGGAGTGGAAGATGTTCGATCCGGTGATCGTGTGCGGACAGCAATCGCTCGCGGTGTTCTGCGTCGGCGTGTTCCTGTCCTTCGTCGGCCATTTCGAGTTGTCGATGAGCTCGGGCTCGCTGTTCGCGCAGATCTTCGTCAGCGTCTCCGGCATCGCGATCATGACGATCGTGGCCTACTACATCTCCTGGTCGAAGCGGCAGGACAAACCGGTCAAGCCGCCGGCGGCCAAGCCGGCCGCGCCGCCCAAAGCGGCCTGATCGAGGTCGCCTGACCGACCTGGCTCATTTGGCCGGCGGCCGTCCCTTGCCGGGCGGTCGATCGGCGCGCCATCGGCCTTGCGACGAGATCCCGTCCCAGGAGCTGGTCCAGCGATATTCGGCGGCCGGCGCCTTCGCGATGCCGTCCTCACTTCGCGCGCCCTGCAGGGCAAACGTGGCGCCCTGTGGATCGAGACAACGGACGATCCAGCTGCCGTCCGGCAGCTCGAGTGGCCCCTCATAGATTCGTCCGCCGCCCGCCGTCACCCGCGCCATGGCCTCGTCGACGTTATCGACGTTGAAGTAATACAGCCAGAACGCGACCGTCTCGTGTGGCCGCTTGTTGAGGATGCCTCCGACGGTTCGTCCGCCGATCGAGAACAGCTGATAAGGTTCGGGATCCGGCCTGTCGGCCTGGGCTTGCCGCCAGCCGAAAACCTCGCCGTAAAATCCGAAAGCCGCCCGCCCGTCCGCAGCCAGCAACTCGTGCCAACCGACGCCCCACGGCGCATCGAAATCAGCAGCCGGAGGCGGATCGATCGACAGGCCGTCAATCAATCCAAACGTCGCCCGCTGCGGATCGGCGACGATGGCGATGCGGCCGATATTGGTGCTGGTCGGCGGCACGTAGACGGCGCCGCCAAGGCCTCGCAGCCGGCCAACAGTCGCATCGATATCGGCGACGCCGACATAGCCGACCCATCTCGGCGTTGCGCCCTGCCGCCTGCCCTCCTCCGGCAGCTCCATCAGCCCGCTTCGCGGCACCTCGCCCGACATGAACAGATTGTAAGAAAACGCGAGCGGCGAAACGTCTCTCGAATCCCAGCCCAGCACGCTGCCGTAGAAGGCGCGCGCGGCCGCCGCGTCGGTGGTCAGCAGTTCATACCAGGCAAAGCTCGCACCATCATCCTGCATGCGGATTCCTTAAGTGTGCCGTCAGGTCAACCGCAGTGCAACATATGGCCTCACGCGCATCTCGCAATGAACGACAAGGGCGATGTGACGGCGTCGTCGCGCAATCACATTCATCAATATGAACCGCAACATAAACTCACGA
>Ga0153933_1000133_pt1 | contig 38327 bp, 36 predicted proteins | sample TSNJ017MetaG_FD_102275 | JGI IMG/M metagenome (GOLD analysis project Ga0153933, IMG submission 102275) | Attine ant fungus gardens microbial communities from New Jersey, USA - TSNJ017 MetaG | ecosystem: Host-associated > Fungi > Mycelium > Unclassified | place: USA: New Jersey, Wharton State...
ATGGCTGGAACCGCCTGGCCGCGACACTCGACGGATATGCCCTTGCTACACAGTCACAAAATCCGGGAATCCCCTAGCCCCTTGTGGGAGAGGTCGGATTGCACCGTCAGATGCAATCCGGGTGAGGGTTCAGGTCCGTCCGCGAGTTGCCGTCCCACGAGGGACCGTGACCCCTCACCCGGATCGCATTCCGCTTCGCTGCATGCGATCCGGCCTCTCCCACAAGGGGAGAGGCGAAGTGGAAGATGCGGAGCTGGATTTGGCCCGGTCGCGAAGGCCCTACGCCTCGCGCACCACGGTCTTGAGATAATTATACGCCTTGATGATCTCGATCAGGCGATCCTCGGTGGAGCGGTCGCCGCCATTGGCGTCGGGATGGTGCTGCTTGACCAGCGCCTTGTATTTCGACTTGACGTCTTCGAGCGTGGCACCGGCGCCGAGACCCATCACCTGCAGCGCCTTGCGCTCGGCGTTCATGACCTTGCGGGTTTCCTGCTTGGCCTCCGCACCGCCCGGGCCGGGGCGCCAGCGACCGCGGCCGTTGAGCTCCGAGAACATGTGGAACGGATCGGACGCGGCGTCGATATCGCCCTCGCCCTTCTTGCCGCCGCTGTTGGCGCCCATCTTCCAGGTCGGACGATGGCCGGTCAGCGCATCCTTCTGGTAGCGCGCGACGTCATCCGGATTCATGCCCTGGAAGAAATTGTAGGACTGGTTGTACTCGCGGACGTGATCGAGGCAGAAGTGCCAGTACTCGCGCGAATTCTCACGGCCCTTCGGCGCGCGGTGCGCGCCCTTGTTCTGGCAGCCGGCCCACTCGCACGCCATCGCCTGCTCGCCGACCTGCGCCTGGCGCTTCGCACTCACCTTGGTCGGCTTGATGCGAATGGAGTCAAAGAATTTGGATGAATCGATCGGCATGTTGTCTTTGACTACGCAATGCACAAATCTTCAAGTCTTGACATTGCGCAGACCTCGTTTCCCGCTGCACCATTGACGAAAAGACGTCGCGAACGTAATCCGCCGCCATGAGCACCAGAGACACTATCATAAACAAGTTGCGTGAAGCTTTCTTGCCCGAAAGCCTCGACGTCGTCGATGAGTCACATCTGCATGAAGGCCACGCCGGCCACAGGCCCGGCGGCGAGACGCATTTCAGGGTGTATATTGTGTCTCCGGCCTTCGAAGGGAAGACCCGGATCGAACGTCACCGCATGATAAATGCGACGCTGGCGCAGGAACTCGCTGCTTCCGTGCACGCGCTGGCGATCCACGCACACACCGCCGGGGAAAAGCCGCGCTAGTTCGCGCTTGCCTCAAGACGCAGCAAGCGGTTTCATCTAGATTCAGAGGATGCCACCGGCGATGGACCCGCCTCCTCTGGGAGCGGCCGATTTTGGATCGCATCGCCATTGATTGAAGGGGCCGTTTGATGATCCTTCGCTGGGCACGTTTCCGGTCGATCGCCGCCGCGGCCGGCCTGCTCGTGATTTGCGCAACCGCGCCCGCCCGGGCGCTCGATTTGCCAAGCCCGTTCGTCCAGGAGGTGCTGATCAAGAGCATCCTGGTGTCGCTCAACGACGCTGTCGCGGCCGACAATTTCACCGTATTCCACGCCAAGATCTCAAAGCCGTTCCACGACCAGTTTCCGCCGGACAAGCTGAAGTCGATCTTCAAGGACCTGGTCGACAAGCACGCGGTGTTCGACGCCATCGTCGCCAAGCCGATCATCCTGGATGAGGAAGCCAAGATCGACGACAAGGGCGTGCTGCGGCTGAAGGGCCATTTCGACACCACGCCCAAGCAGGTGAAGTACCAGCTCGGCTTCATCCCCTCCGACGGCGCCTGGAAGCTTTCGGGCATCACGATCGATATCGAGTAGCACGGGCTCTCAGACCCGTCATCCTGCGGAGCGCGGTACGCGCGTCTCGAAGGATGCACGGCCACCAGCCGGGCCGTCGACCCTTCGAGACGCCGCTACGCGGCTCCTCAGGGTGACGGTGATGGCTTAGCTAGCGCTCACCGCGCAGCGCGCGCTGGCTAAAACGCCGTCCCTGCGCGCTTCGGCTTCTTCTCGTCGAGCTCGCTCCCATCGCGGGGCACGGCGACGATGCGCAGCGCGGTGATGCGGTTGCGCTCGCGGCGGAGCACACGGAAACGGAAGCCGTGGAAGGTGAAGCTCTGGCCGCGATCGGGGATCGAGCGCGCCTCGTGGATCACGAGGCCGGCGACCGTGGTCGCTTCCTCGTCCGGCAGGCTCCAGTCCATCGCGCGGTTGAGATCGCGGATCGGCACCGAGCCGTCGACCACCACCGAACCATCAGGCTGGGCGCGGACGCCGGCGACCACGACGTCGTGCTCGTCGGAGATGTCGCCGACGATCTCCTCCAGAATGTCCTCCAGGGTCACCATGCCTTCGACCTCGCCATATTCGTCGACGACCAGGGCGAAGTGGGTCTTGCGGCGGCGGAACGCCTTGAGCTGCTCGGACACCGGGCGCATCTCCGGCACGAACCAGGGCGGCAACGCGATCGACGACACGTCGATGCCGGACATGTCGCCCTCATTGGCGCGGATGGCGCGCAGCAGATCCTTGGCGTGCAGCACGCCGACGATGTTCTCCGGCTTCTCCCGCCACAGCGGGATGCGGGTGTATTCGCTCGCCAGCACCTCGCGCACCAGTTCCTCGGGCGGCAGATCGGCATTGACCGTGGTCATCTCGGTGCGGTGAACCATGACGTCGGAGACCTGCAGCTCGCGCAGGTCCAACAGGCCGCCGAGCATGTCGCGGTCCTGCTTCTCGACCTTGCCCTCCTTGTGCAGCAGGTCGACCGCGCCGCGCAGGCGCTCGGTCGGCGACAGGATCGCCTGGTGCGCGCCGACCCTGATGCCGAGCAGTCTCATCAGCGCCAGCACGATGGCCTCGATGACGGTGAGCAGCGGCCCGAGCAGGAATATCGTCAGCCGCATCGGCCGCGCAACCAGCAGCGAGATGCGGTCGGGCGCATTGATGGCGATGGTCTTGGGCAGCACCTCCGCGAACACCACGACCAGCACGGTCATGACGGCGGTCGCGTAGAGCACGCCGACGTCACCGAACCAGGCGGTGAAGACGCCGGTCGCCAGCGCCGAGGCGCCGATATTGGCGATGTTGTTGCCGAGCAGCAGCGCGCCGATCATGCGCTCACGCATCTCGATCAGCTTCGAGACGACACTGGCCTCGCCGTTGCCCTGTTTCGACAGCCGCAGCATGCTGCCGCGCGAGGCGCCGGTCAGCGCCGTCTCGCTCGCCGCGAAGAAGGCGGAAAGCAAGAGACAACCCAGCACGATGAAGAAGGTGAACCAGCCCACTGACTCGATCCGTGGTTTAGGCCTTCAGTCTGGCTTGCAGGAAGTCGCGCACCAGCGACGGCTCGACATTGTTTGAAATCACCGCGCGGCCGACCGCCTCCAGCAGGATGAAGGTGAGCCTGCCGCGCTTGACCTTCTTGTCCTGCGCCATCAACGCCAGCAATGCGTCGGCATCGGCAAGGCCCTCCTGGGCGAAGCCCGCGATGTCCTGCAGGCGCGTCGGTAATCCTACCGCGGCAAGATGACGTTCGATCCGCGCCGCATCCTCAGGCGAGATCATGCCGAGTTGCGCCGAGAACTGCGCCGCCAGCACCATCCCGACCGCGACGCCCTCGCCGTGGAACAGGCGGTCGGAGAAGCCGGTCGCGGCTTCCAGCGCATGGCCGAAGGTATGGCCGAGATTGAGCAGCGCGCGCTCGCCGGTCTCGCGCTCGTCGCGGGAGACGACGCCTGCCTTGGCGCGGCAGGACGTCGCGATCGCATGCTCGCGCGCCGCGCCGCCGGTGAAGATGTCGGCGTGATTGGTCTCGAGCCAGGCGAAGAAGGCCTCGTCGCCGAGAATGCCGTATTTCGCGACCTCGGCATAACCGGCGCGGAACTGGCGCGGCGACAGCGTGTCGAGCACGGAGGTGTCGGCAATCACCAGCACCGGCTGATGGAACGCGCCGATCAGGTTCTTGCCCTGCGGCGAATTGATGCCGGTCTTGCCGCCGACGGAGGAATCGACCTGCGCCAGCAGCGAGGTCGGCACCTGCACGAAGTCGACTCCGCGGCGCAGGATCGCGGCGGCGAAGCCGGCGAGATCGCCGACCACGCCGCCTCCGAGCGCGATCACGAGATCGTTGCGCTCGATCTTCGCCGCGATCAGGGCTTCGCTGACCTGCGACAACCCGGCATAGCTCTTGGAGCCCTCGCCCTCCTCGACGATGATCCGCGCCGTCGGCACGCCGGCTGCGGCAAGCGACGCTTCGGTCGGCTCGAGCCAGTGCTTCGCGACCGTGCGGTCGGTGACGATGGCGGTGCGCACGCCGGGCCGCAGCGCCGCGACCCGCGCACCGAGCGAGGCCAGCACGTCGCGGCCGATGACGATGTCATAGGCACGGTCGCCGAGCGCGACGTCGACGGTCACATCAGCGGTCTGTTTCAGAGGCGCACTCATTTTCAGAGGCGAAGTCATTTTCAGAGGTGAAGTCATGGGGTCGCGTTCAATCCATCCTGGGTTGGGCCGACGGTTGGCCGCGCGCCAATCAGATGCGCATGCAGGGCCTCGAGGCATTCCTCGACGATGCGGTCGTGCGGCACGTCGCGCGAGGCGATCGTCAGGTCGGCATTGCGATAGAGCGGCTCGCGCTCGCCGAGCAGGCGATTGACGGTCGCCTCGGGGTCGGCGGTTTGCAGCAGCGGCCGATCGGCACGGCGACGCACCCGACGCATGATGACGTCGGGGTCGGCCTTGAGCCAGATCGACACCGCTTTGTCGCGGATCCGGTTGCGGGTCTCCTCGCGCATGAAGGCGCCGCCGCCGGTCGCCAGCACGATCGGGCCGTTGTCGAGGATGCGAGCGATCACCCGCGCCTCGCCGTCACGAAAATAAGGCTCGCCATGGGTCTCGAAGATGTCCGGGATCGACATGCCGGCCGCCGTCTCGATCTCGGTGTCGGCATCGGTGAAAGGCAGATGCAGCCGCGCCGCCATCCGCCGGCCGATGGTCGACTTGCCGGCGCCCATCATGCCGACGAGCACAATCGACCGCCGCCCCAGCACGGCCGCAATGTCGGCCTCCAGGGTCGGGTGGGTCGGTGCCGGTACGGCGGCTTCGGACATCAAAAAGCTCGGTTATCGGGACGAATTGCCGGAATTCGCGTCACCTATACTACCCCCGGCGATACCGTTACCAGCGACTCTTGCAACGGCGCGGGGAACATGTTGGATGATTTCATTGGTTAATTTGCCGCCCGAGCCGCCTCCATGCCCAGCCTGTTCCGCTTCCTGTCGGTCGTCGCCGTAATTTTCGGCATCGGCTACGGCATCCTCTATTCGCTGGCGAATTTCGTGCATCCGAAGTCCCGCGAAATGACAGTGACCATCCCGCCGGATAAGTTCCTCAAGAAATAGCCGCTAGGGTCCTGGCATGAGCACCAAGACCAAAGCCAAAACCCCAGCCAAATCCTCCGATGCCGGACTGATTGCGCTGTTCCTCGACATGCTCGCCGCAGAACAGGGCGCCGGCCGCAATACGCTCGACGCCTACCGGCGCGACCTCACGGACTTCTCCGACTTCCTGAAACACTCCGGCGCCAACTTTAACGGCGCCGACACCGAGATGCTGCGCGGCTACCTCGCCGATCTCGATGCGAGAGGCTTCAAATCGTCGAGCGTGGCGCGGCGGCTGTCGGCGATGCGGCATCTCTACCGCTTCCTGCTCAACGAGCGGATCCGCAGCGACGATCCGGCCGCAATCCTGTCCGGCCCGAAGCGCGGCCGCGGCCTGCCCAAGGTGCTGTCGATCGCAGACGTCGATCGCATGCTGACCCACGCCAAGGAGCTGACTGCGACTGACGTGTCGCCGGCGCAGCGGCTGCGCGCGCTGCGGCTCTACTGCCTGCTCGAAGTGCTCTACGCCACCGGCTTGCGCGTCTCCGAGCTGGTGTCGCTGCTAACAGCAGCAGCCCGGCGTGACGCGCGGATGATCGTGGTGCGCGGCAAGGGCAACAAGGAGCGGCTGGTGCCGCTCAACGACGCCTCGCGCCAGGCGATGGCGGATTATCTCGCCGCGATGGCCGTCATGCAGCCGGAGAAGAAGAAGGCTGCGCCGTCGAAATGGCTGTTTCCCTCCTCCAGCGAGAGCGGCCATCTGACCCGGCAGCATTTTGCCCGCGACCTCAAGGAGCTCGCGGCCGCATCCGGCCTCGCGCCGCGGCTGGTCTCCCCCCACGTGCTGCGTCACGCCTTTGCCAGCCATCTGCTGCACAATGGCGCCGACTTGCGGATCGTGCAGACCCTGCTTGGCCACACCGATATCTCGACGACGCAGATCTATACCCATGTGGTCGAGGAGCGGCTGAAGAGCCTGGTCCGCGACCTGCATCCGCTGGCGGAAAAATAACGCCCGCCTTGACTTCCGCGGCATCTCCGCGGAAAGAGCGTCACCTGTCTGCGATCCCGAAGCCTGCATTCGGCCTGAATGCGCGTTAACCAATTGAAGTTGAATAACTTCTCTGTCATCCGCCAAAACCGCTTCGCCCCTCGCACCGTTCCTCCCTATATTGAGTTGATGCCCGAACCGATGCGCAGCTATCTCGACTTCGAAAAACCCGTCGCCGAGCTTGAATCCAAGATCGACGAGTTGCGCGCGCTTGCCGCCAGCGGCAGCGACATCGGCGACGAGGTCGCGCGGATCGAGGACAAGGCGGCGCAGGCCCTGACCGATCTCTATGCCAATTTGACGCCGTGGCAGAAGACGCTGGTGGCGCGCCATCCGCAGCGCCCGCACTTCACCGATTTCGTCGGCGCGCTGATATCAGAATTCACGCCGATGGCCGGCGACCGCAAATTCGCCGACGACGAGGCCCTGATCGGCGGCTTCGGCCGTTTCCGCGGCGAGAGCATCTGCGTGGTCGGCCAGGAGAAGGGCGCCACCACCGACAGCCGCATCAAGCATAATTTCGGCATGGCGCGGCCCGAAGGCTATCGCAAGGCGGTGCGGCTGATGGAGATGGCCGACCGGTTCGGCATCCCCGTGCTGTCGATCGTCGATTCCGCCGGCGCCTATCCCGGCATCGGCGCCGAGGAGCGTGGCCAGGCCGAGGCGATCGCGCGCTCGACCGATGCCTGCCTGTCGCTTGGTGTCCCCAACGTTGCGATCGTCACCGGCGAAGGCATGTCGGGCGGCGCCATCGCCATCACCACCGCGAACCGCGTCTTGATGATGGAGCATGCGATCTACTCCGTGATCTCGCCGGAAGCGGCATCCTCGATCCTGTGGCGCGACGGCACCAAGGCGCAGGAAGCCGCCAACAGCATGAAGATCACCGCCCAGGACATGCTGCGCTTCGGCGTGATCGACCAAATCCTGAAAGAGCCCGCCGGCGGCGCCCATCGCGATCCGGCGGCCATGATCGCCACCACGGGCGATGCCATCGCCCAGGCTTTGTCCGACCTACGAAATCTTGATCCGGACGCGGTTCGCAAGCAGCGCCGGCAGAAGTTCCTCGATATCGGCCGCAAGCTCGGCTGACGCGTCGAAATCGGCCAAATTTCCTGACAAATCGACCATTTCGGCCTCAATTGGGCCCCGAGACGGGTCTTTAACATTCCTTGAACCATGCCTGCTACGTTGCGGTTTGGTGATCCCTGTTCAGGTTGCGAGCCGGGGGGTCGAAGGCTAATATTTTACGCAATGGCTTCAGGGCTTTTTCGCCGTGTTGGGGTCGCGAAAATCGCCCGGTGGGTGTGGAGCTTTGGACTTGAACAATCGCACGCTCGTACGCGCGCTTCTCGCCTCCGCGGTCCTTGCCGCGGGCGCGCTGCTCGCCGGTTGTGACACCGACCAGGTCTCGCTCGCCACCAACGCCAAGGCCAACCAGCCGGTCCCGCCCAAACTCGTCGCCGCGATCGCCGAGAAGGACATGGACCTGCAATCGCCGATCCTGGTCCGTCTCTTCAAGGAAGAAGCCGAGCTCGAGGTCTGGAAGCAGACCCGCTCCGGCGATTTCGCCCTGCTCAAGACCTATCCGATCTGCCGCTGGTCGGGCGATCTCGGCCCCAAGGTGCGCGAAGGCGACCGCCAGGCGCCCGAGGGGTTCTATTCGATCAACCCCAGCCAGATGAATCCGCAATCGGCCTACTATCTCTCCTTCAACACCGGCTACCCGAACGCCTTCGACAAGGCGCTCGGCCGCACCGGCTCGGAGCTGATGGTGCATGGCGACTGCTCATCGCGCGGCTGCTACGCGATGACCGACGAGCAGATCGCCGAGATCTATTCGCTGGGGCGCGAATCCTTCTTCGGCGGCCAGAAGGCGTTCCAGTTCCAGGCCTATCCGTTCCACATGACGGCGGCCAACATGGCCAAGCACCGCAACAACCCGAACATGCCTTTCTGGAAGATGATCAAGGAAGGCAACGATCATTTCGAGGTGACGAAGCGGGAGCCGAAGGTCGACTTCTGCGAGAAGAAATACGTGTTCGACGCCGAGAAGCCGCCGAACGCGACGCGTGATCCGGTGTTCAACGCCTCCGCCAAGTGCCCGGCCTATGTGGTCCCCGACGAGATCGAGAGCGCCGTGCGTGAGAAGGAGCAGCGCGACAACGCCGAGTTCGCAAAGCTGGTCGCCAAGGGTACGCCGATGGCGCGCCTCAACACCGGCATCGACGGCGGCATGAACGCGATCTTCGCCTCGAAGATTCCGGAAGGAAACACCGGCCTGTCCGACGGCGGCGACAGCCAGGCGCTGGCATCGATGTCGCTGGCGCGTGCTCCCGGCACGATCCCCGGAACGGTCAATCCGCCGCGGCCGAACATTGCGCCGCAGCAGGCGGAGCCGGTGGTGGCAACGACCGCGACCACGACGCCTGCGACGCGCGTCGCGACTGCGGCTCCCGCGGGCCAGTCCGAAGGCTTCTTCTCCAGCTTCGCCCGCAAGGTCGGCATCAGCAGCACCGCCGACGCCAGCCAGGCGACCGCGGCACCTCCGCCGGCGGCCGCACCCGTCCCGGCCAAGCCGAAGGTCGCCGAAGCCAGGCCGCAATCGGTGGTTCGCGTCGCACCGAAGGCCGAGACCCGGCAGGCCGCCAAGCCTGCGCTGAAGCCCTCGGTCACCGCCGCCGCCGCTCCCGAGCCTGCCGCCGCCACCAACACGCAACTCGCCGGCTCCGCGCCGGTGGTGCAGTCGAACTCGTTCGACACCCGCTTCTCGGCGATGAAGTAGCGCGCACCCGCGCTTCGCTCTCTCGGCGTCGTCCTGGCGAAGGCCAGGGGAGGACCCATTACCACCGAATTTGATTTTGAATCGGACCGCGGCCCCAGCGTCGCGCAACGATAAGCATTTGGGGTAATGGGTCCCGGCCTTCGCCGGGACGACATCGAGTTTGTGACGCGGCCCGCAATACATTCGGTGTCATCACCCGCGCATGCGGGTGATCCAGTATTCCAGAGACAACAGTGCTTGAGCCGAGAAGCCTCGGCGTACTGGATCGCCCGGTCGAGCCGGGCGACGACAGCGGTGGATGGGTACAGCTTCGCGGTCTCGCAACACCATCGCCACCAAAGCCGTGAGCACGCACCCGCGAGGCCGATGCGAACGCATGCGACATAAGTCGAAGACGTCGTGCATCTCACGTGTCGCATCGCCAGCCGCGCGTTACCGCGAATTTAACAACCTATCCCTCGAATTAATGCTCCCGACAGGACGTCGTAATGCCGCGTCGATATGTTTCTCATCAGCCATACGAGGCAATCACCAGCCACATAAGGCAATCACCTTTCGGGAGAGACATCATGTCGGACAACAACACAGTACATCGCAAGCCCTTGTCGGCCCGGCGGCTCACGCTGCTCGGCTCCGTTGCAATGATCGGCGCCGCCGTCGCGGTGACCGGCTCGCTCGGACACGGACGATTTGTCGAGCAGGCGTTCGCCGCGACGCCGGCAATGCAGACGCAAGGTCCGGCGGGCTTCGCCGATCTGGTCGCGAAGGTCAAACCGGCCGTGATCTCGGTGCGCGTCAAGATCGACGAAGACAGCAACGCGAGCACGGGTCCGAATGTCGAGAACCTGCCGCCATCCATGCAGGGCACGCCGTTCGAGAAATTCTTCCGCCAGTTCGGTCCCGACGGAATCCCCGGCGGCAACCGGATGCAGCGCCATGAGATCATCACCGGCGTCGGCTCCGGTTTCTTCATTTCCGCTGATGGTTACGCCGTGACCAACAATCACGTCGTCGATCACGCCAAGTCGGTGCAGGTCACGACGGATGACGGCAGCATCTATACCGCGAAGGTGATCGGCACCGATCCGAAGACGGATCTCGCGCTGATCAAGGTCGAGGGCAAGAGCGACTTCACTTACGTCAACCTCGAAAGCCAGGTTCCGCGCGTCGGCGACTGGGTCGTGGCGGTCGGCAACCCCTATGGCCTCGGCGGCACCGTGACCGCCGGCATCATCTCGGCCGAGGGCCGCGACATCGGCGCGGGCCCCTATGACAACTACATCCAGATCGATGCGCCGATCAACAAGGGCAACTCCGGTGGCCCGACCTTCGACACCAACGGCAACGTGATCGGCGTCAACACCGCGATCTACTCGCCGTCCGGCGGCTCGGTCGGCATCGGCTTCGACGTGCCGGCCCCGACGGTGAAGATGATCGTCGCCCAGCTCAAGGAGCACGGCAAGGTGACGCGCGGCTACATCGGCGTGCAGGTGCAGCCGGTCACCGCTGGTATCGCCGAGAGCCTCGGCTTGAAGCAGGCGAAGGGCGCACTGGTCGACGAGGCGCAGCCGGACACACCGGCCGCACAGGCCGGCATCCGGCCCGGTGATGTGATCACCGCGGTCAACGGCACCGCGATCAAGGACTCGCGAACGCTGGCGCAGGAGATTTCGGGCATGGCCCCCGGAAGCTCGGCCAAGCTCGACATCCTGCGCAAGGGCGAGACGCAGACGATCAACGTCACGCTCGCCAAGATGCCGAACGATACCCAGAAGGTTGCTCGCGCCGACGATTCCGATCAGGCCCAGAAGGGCATTCCCCATCTCGGCCTGTCGGTTGCCCCGGCCGGCGATGTGGGTGGTGCCGGCGACAAGGGTGTCGTGGTGACGGCGGTCGAACCTGATGGCCCGGCGGCCGAGCACGGCTTCCAGTCCGGCGATGTCATCCTGGCCGTTGGCGGCAAGGATGTCAGCACCGCGGCCGACCTGCGCCACGCGCTTGCGGAAGCCAAGTCCGACGGCAAGCACGACGTCCTGATGCGCGTCAAGACATCGGACAATACCCACTTCGTCGCCATGCCGATCGGTTAGGCAGGCGGCGGACCAGCCGTCGCGTATGCTCCTAGGCGCGACGGCGGGACTTCCGGATCACGATGCGATGACCTGGAACCGCATCGTGATCTCATCTGTTTGACTGAGCATGATCCTTTCGGTTCCCACCGATCCGGGTCATGCTCAGTCAGTCGCGTAGCCGCGGCTTGCGCGGCGCGCTTGTGTTTTGAGCTTATCCACCGGACGGGCAAATCATGAAGACCTCCCATTTGCGCATACTCGCAATCGCCTGCGTGGCCTCGGCCTCGATTGCGGGCTTCGCTCTCGCATCCGACATGGCCGCCGGTCCATCGAGGGCCGATCTCGGACTTCTCGCCGGCGTGATGCAACTCGTGCAGCAGGACTACGTGCATCCGGTCGATTCCAGCGAACTGACCGACGCCGCCCTGAAGGGGATGCTGTCCCGTCTCGATCCGCATTCCGCCTACATGACGGAGATCGAATTCCGCGAATCGCAGGAGGACATCAACGGAAAGTTCGGCGGCGTCGGACTCCAGATCACCGATCACAATGGGTTGCCGACCGTCGTCTCGCCGATCGACGATACGCCGGGCGCCAAAGCCGGCGTGCAGCCGGGCGATGCGATCGTTTCGGTCGACGGCAAGAGCACGCATGGCGCCGATCTGATGGAGGTGATCCGGAAGATCCGCGGACAACCGGGAACCAGCGTGACGCTGACGATCCAGCGCGGCAACCAGTCGCCCTTCGACGTCTCCCTCACCCGACAGACGATCGAGGTTCACAGCGTCAAGTCGCACCTGGAGCCGAATGACGTCGGATATCTGCGGATCAGCGAGTTCGGTGCGGAGACTCCGAGCGAACTCCAGCACGCCATCTCGACGCTGCAACGCCAGGCCGGCGGCAAGCTGTCGGGCGTCGTCCTCGACCTGCGAAACGACCCCGGCGGCCTGCTGCAATCGGCGGTCGACATCTCCAGCGATTTCCTGAACGGCGGCACCGTCGTCTCGATCCGCGGCCGCAATGGCAATGACGATCAATCGTTCACCGCGCCCGCATCGGGCGCCTTGCTGCCGGAGACTCCCATGGTGGTTCTCGTCAACGGCGCCTCCGCGTCGGCGTCCGAGATCGTTGCCGGCGCGCTGCAGGATCGCCATCGCGCAACCGTGATGGGAACGCAGAGTTTCGGCAAGGGATCGGTTCAGACCATCATCCCGATCAAGGACCACGGCGCGTTGCGGCTGACGACCGCGCTCTACTACACCGCGTCTGGTCGCTCGATCCAGGGCAACGGGATCACACCTGACGTCGTCGTGCAGGCGGCCAAGGACGAGCAGGTGGCGAACTCCATGGTCTGGCGCGAAGCCCAGCTCCACGGGTCGTTCGCCAATCCCGGAACGCTGTCGAAATCCGACGCCGCGCCGGATGCGAAGGCCGGGTCGGCGCAAACGTCATCACCGCCGATCAAGGAAGACCTGATCGGAACCGATCACGATACCCAGCTCAAGGCCGCGCTGAGCTATCTCGGACGCCTGCCGGCGCAGAATCCGACGCTCATCCGCACCAGCGTGCCGGGTTGATGCTCGCCTCGCGCGCGCTCTACCCGTGCAATTGCAGCAGCTGCCGCGTTTCAGCAACCGTCGCTGGACGGCGCCCGTAGGTGCCGGCCATGTTGACGATGCGCGCAACGAGCGCCGCGTTGGATGGCGCGAGCGTGTCGCGGTCGAGCCGGACATTGTCTTCAAGACCGGTGCGGCAGTGGCCGCCAAGCTCGAGCGACCAGCGATTGAGCGTGATCTGGTCGCGACCGATGCCGGCGCCGGTCCAGGTCGCCTCGGGGGCCAGGCGCTTCAACGTGGCCACGTAGAATTCGAACACGTCGCGATCGACCGGCATGGCGTTCTTGACGCCCATCACGAACTGGACGTGCAGCGTGCCGCTGATCTTGCCGGCCTTCTGCATCTCGACGGCCTTGAAGATCATCGACAGATCGAACGCCTCGATCTCGGGCTTCACACCATACGCCACCATCTCCGATGCGAGCCACTCCACGAGGTCGGGACTGTTCTCGTAGACCCGCGTCGGGAAATTGCACGAGCCGGTGGACAGCGAGCACATGTCGGGCTTGAGTGGAATCATGCCGCCGCGCTCGCGGCCGGCGCCGGAACGGCCGCCGGTCGACAGCTGGATGACCATGCCGGGGCAATGCTTGCGCACACCCTCCACCAGCCTGGCAAAGCGCTCGGGATCGGAGGTCGGCGAGCCATCGTCCTTGCGCACATGGGCATGCACCAGCGTCGCACCGGCCTCGAACGCCTGATGCGTCGATTCGATCTGCTCGCTCACGGTGATCGGCACCGCCGGATTGTCGGATTTCTGCGGCAGTGAACCGGTGATGGCAACCGTAATGATACAAGGTGTGGTCATCGTCATCCCCTCTCAGCCTGCTGCCGCGGCCCGGCCGCGTGCGGCCAGTCTACATTCGGCCGCCTGCCCTGTCATCGCGCAGGCGAGCCAGATTGAGTGTGTCAGATGCTTGCGCTCTCATAATGTCGAAAACAACCCCATGCAAAGTAGCGGCCGCCGGCAGCCGGAAAAGCAGCTTGACACGCCGGGCAAATCAGCGATAGTTTTCTATTATTCCGAATTTTGTATTGTGCTGCGATCAGGTCAAGCTCGCAGCGCGAGGGTATCATCCAATGTATATTCGCCAGATTGTTTTCGCCGTCGTGCTGCTCGGCGCTTCGGTTCGGTTCGGGCCTGCCACAGCTGAAGATGGCTTCCCGGCAGTGGAGTGGGAGCGCGTCACCCCTGCGGAATTGGGCTGGTCGGAAATCGAATTGGCCCAAGCGCGATCCTTTTCGGATCAGATTCGCTCGAGCGCGGTTGTGATCGTTCAGCACGGAAAGGTGGTGGCCGAGTGGGGCAATACGACGAAGCCAATGGAACTCGCTTCAATCCGCAAGAGCCTGCTCAGCGCCCTGATCGGCATCGCAGTGTCGGATCACCTGATCAACCTCGACAGCACGCTTGGCCAACTCGGCATCGACGATAATCCGCCTGGCTTGACCGAAATCGAGAAGGGCGCGACGGTGCGCGAACTCCTCGAAGCGCGTTCCGGGGTCTACCACGCGGCGCTCTATGAGACGCCGGACATGGCCAAGATGAGACCGCCGCGCGGCAGCCACCCGCCCGGCACCTTCTGGTATTACAACAATTGGGACTTCAACGCGCTCGGCACGATCTACGAGCACGCAACTGGCGCCGGCATCTTCGAGGCGCTCGACCAAAAGATCGCAAAGCCAATCGGCATGCAGGACTACCGGCCACAGGATGGCAGCTATATCAGCGGCGAAGCGTCTATCCACCCCGCCTATGCGATCCGCATGAGCGCACGGGACCTGGCGCGCTTTGCACTTCTCTATCTGCACAAAGGCAATTGGGCCGGGCGCCAGATCGTGCCGCGGGAGTGGGTGGAAGAGAGCACGCGTGGCTATTCGAGAGCGGCGTCCGGGCAGGGCTATGGCTATCTCTGGTGGATCGGTTTTCTGGGCGGTGCCGTTGCGCCTACGGTGACTTTGCCCAAGGGCAGCTTTTTGGCCGAAGGTGCCGGCGGCCAATACGCCTTGGTCGTGCCCGCACTCGACCTCGTCGTGGTGCATCGTGTCGACCGCGACGCGCCCTTCACCGAACCTTCCATGCGCGGTATTGGCAGGCTCTTCTGGCTGATCCTGAAGGCCGAGGGCTATGATCCGGGGCCCGATGCCTCGCTCACCGCAGCGACCGGCGAACGACCGACAGGTGAGACCCTGGCCGCAAAATTCCAGGGCAAGACGATCAGCTTCGGTCCCAAGCTCAGGAATGGTCCGTTCACAATGCGATTCGAGCCCGACGGCCGGATGACCTTTCCGCACTGGGACGAGGCCCTTGGACCTGCAGCAGGGACATGGACGGTCGCGGACGATAAGCTCTGTATCTTGGGTGCCAGACGTCGCTGCTACATTCCGGTGCTGAACGGTGAACAGATTGAGTTGTTCGACCAGTTCGGCGTCATGCAAATCGCCGGGGTGGTGCTGCCTCAGTGATTGCATGCAGCAACCGGCTCGCGACGTCCGTTCAGGGTCAGTCGCGACTGGGTGAGGCGGCAGCGATTCCGGTCATGTCCGCAGCGCAAAGCCGAAGTCAGAGCACGAGCGGCATGGAAACGGGGCATTGCGGATTGATGGTGCTGCCCAAGACGTGATTCCAGCGTTCGCCAAACTCGCATCAATCCGAGTCTTGCTGCGTGCTACTGAGTCCGCGCCTAGATCGCGCTCAGGCCGAGCCATCCCGTGTAGAGCCCGACGACGACGATCAGCGCCGCCGAGGCGTAGGGCGCCCGGCGGGCGAAGCGGCTGAAGCCAGTCCAGCGCCGTTCGATGTGGCGCATGCTCAGCGCCGCCAGCACGCCGGCCGAGACCATGGTGATCGCAAGCCCGATGCCGAAGCACACGACCAGCGTGAAGCCGAGGCTGAACTGCTTGAGCTGGATGCAGAGCAACAGCACGGTGATTGCGGCCGGGCACGGGATCAGGCCGCCGCTGAGACCAAACAGCACGATCTGCCATGTCGTGACGGTCCGGCCCGCAAAGCGCTTGCGGATGTCGGCGGCGTGCGCGCGGGCGTGGGCGTCGTCCTCGTCACCGAGATTCATGTGGTCGTGGTCATGCTGCTCGAACGTACCCTCGAACAGCTTGCCGCGCCCGTGCAGGGACAAAGCGACCGCGAACGCATGCGGCTCGGGGATTTCCTCGACGCTTTCGAGGAAGCCGTCCTTGCCGGTGAACGCAAAGGACTGCCGCGTTCCGTCGGGCCGCAGCGTCTCCACGTGAATTTGCCCTGCCTGCGGCAGCGCGCCTTGCTCGGCGTGAATGCGCCAGCGCGGCGGCACGCCCTCCTCGAAGACCGCCAGCGTCAGCACGCCGTCGCCGGTTTCGATCCGTCGCGTCTCATCATCGCGGTGGTGATGGTCATGGTCATGCGCTTCGGCGTTCTGCTCGCGCCAGGTGCGCCAGGCCATCCAGACCGCGATGCCGATGATCACGACCGCGGAGCCGAGCTGGAACCAAGCCTCGCTCCCTTCGCCGCTCCATTGCCGGCCGAAATACAGGCCGCCGAGCGCCACCGCCCACACGATTGCCGTATGGGAAATCGCCGCCGACAGGCCGAGCAGCGCCGCCTGCAGCACGGTGCCGCGCACCGCGATGATGAAGGCGGCCATCATGGTCTTGGAGTGGCCGGGCTCCATGCCATGCAGCGCGCCGAGCAGGATCGCGCTCGGCACGAACAGCCAGGCATGGGCGGAGCCCTGCTGGAGCAATTGGGCGAGATCGGTCATCGCGTCACTTCAGGTAGGTCCTGATCACGTCGATCAGGTCAGCGGCGCCCTGCGCCTTCTCCGGATCCTTCTCATGCGCGGGATCGACGACGTGATGGCGGATGTGGTCCTCGAGCAGCTCGGCGGTGAGCCCGTTCACGGCGCCGCGCACCGAGGCGACCAGCATCAGCACGTCGGTGCAGCCGAGCTCGGATTCGAGCGCACGCTCGACCGCCTCGATCTGCCCCTTGATGCGTTTGACCCGGCCCATGAGCCTGGATTTGTGCTTGATGGTGTGTGACATGGATTTAGTATAGGGGGGTACCCTATATCGTTCAAGCCGCAAATGCCTGGAGCGGCTGCATGATCGCCGGATCGTGAGGCGACGGGCGCGCGCGGCGCGCGTATCCCACCTCGGCAAGGGCCGAATTGGCCGGTTAGCCGGGAGCGTGACATGGACGATCAAGCCATTCGGCTGGCGCTCCAGCGCCATTGGGATGCGTCCGACAGGAGCGATTTCGAGACGGAGCACGACATCTATCACGAGGATGCCGTGCTCGATTATCCGCAATCCGGCGAGCGGATCCGCGGTAGGCAGAACATCCAGCAGAGCCGGACCGTCCAGCCCAACACCAAGCGCTTCACGGTGCGGCGGATGATCGGCAGCGGCGATCTCTGGGTCACCGAATTCGTGCTGACCTATGACGGCATCCCGTCCTACACGGTCAGCATCATGGAGTTCCGCGACGGGCGCGTGGCGCATGAGACGCAATATTTCGCCGAGCGGTTCGCGCCCGGGCCCTCGCGCGCGCATCTGGTCGAGCGGATGGACGGCGCGTAGGGCGGACTACGGCGCCAGGTACCGCAGCAGCTCCGGATCACTGCGCACCTCTCCGGCAGCGCCTTGCAGCGCGACCCGGCCGCGGTCGAGCACATAGGCGTAGTCGGCGACGCGCAGCGCGAGGTCGAGATGCTGCTCGACGATCACGACCGAGATGTCTTTCGCGAGTTCAATCAGCCGCTCGGTGATCTCCTCGATGACGCCGATCCAGACGCCTTCGGTCGGCTCGTCCAATAGCAACAGCTTCGGATTGCCGAGCATGGCGCGGCCGATCGCCAGCATCTTGCGCTCGCCGCCGGACAGCGTGCCGGCCGGCTGGTCGAGGCGCTGGCCGAGCTTCGGGAAGATCGTCAGCACGCGGTCCACGGCGCTGGAATCCCGATTGAACAACGAGCCGACCGCGAGGTTATCGCGCACCGAGAGGCGGGCGAACACCGAATGCTCCTGCGGCACATAGCCGATGCCGGAGCGCACCCGCTGCTCGGTGCGGCTGCGCGTGATGTCGCGACCGTCGAACAACAATTCGCCCTGCGAGCTCGCGAGCTCGCCGACGATGGTCTTCATCAGCGTGGTCTTGCCGGCGCCGTTACGGCCGAGCACGGCGACGCCGCCCCGCCAGGGAATGCCGATGTTGACATCGAACAGCACCTGGCTACGGCCATAACCGGCATCGAGATGCCTGATATCGAGGAAGGATGGGTCAGGCACGGCGAAGATAAATCTCCTGAACGTTTCTGTTGCTCTGGATCTCCGCGACCGTGCCCGAGGCCAGCACCCGGCCCTGGTCGAGCACGGTGAGGCGGTCGCAGATGTCGCGGATGAAATCGAGGTCGTGCTCGACGATGACGAGCGAGCAGTGCTGCTTGATCGGCTGCAACAGCTCGCCGGTGACCCGGCGCTCCTCCAGGCTCATGCCTCCGGTCGGCTCGTCGAGCAGCAACAGCCGCGGCTTGCCGGCCAGTGCCATTGCGATCTCCAGCCATTGCTGCTGGCCGTGCGACAGGGCCGCGGCCGCGTCATAGGCGCGATCGGCGAGGCGGAACTGCGTGAGCATCATCATCACCTGATCATGCAGGCGTTTGCGCGTGCGCGAGAACACCAGATCGAACAGCGACGAATGCGCCTGCAACGCCAGCAGGATGTTGTCGTACAGCGTCAAGGTCGGCAGCACCGAGGTGATCTGGAATTTCAAGCTCATGCCGGCGCGGGCGCGCTCGGTCGGCGTGAACGAGGTGATGTCGGTGTTGATGAAGGAGACCTTGCCCGTGGTCGGCACCTCGGCGCCGGCGACGCATTTCATCAGCGTGCTCTTGCCTGAACCGTTGGGGCCGATCAGGCCGTGGAACTCGTTCTCGCCGACGGTCAGCGCCGCGCCGTCGAGCGCGGTGAGCTTGCCGAACACCTTGCTGATGCCGGAGGCCTCAAGAAGCGGCATCGCGCTTCTCCTTTGGCTTGATGCCGAAGCTGCCGACCCGCTCGCGCTCGCCGAGCACGAAGGAGATCAGCCCGAGCGGACGGAACATGATGACGAGCAGCAGCAGCACGCCGAGGATGATCGGCCAGACGTCGCGGTAATTGTCCGACAGCCAGAAGCTGACGCCCTCGATGATCACCGTGCCGATCACGGCGCCGATCAAGGTGCCGGAGCCGCCGAACAGCACGTAGAGCACGACCTGGGTCGAGAACACGACGCCGAGCATGTTGGGCCAGACGAAGCCCTCATGGAACGCGTACAGGCTGCCGGCAAGGCCGGCGATGCTGCCGCCGATCGCGAAGATGATCGCCTTGAGGTGCTGCGCCTTGTAGCCGAAGAAGGCGATGCGCTGCTCGTTCTCGCGCAGGCCCGCCAGCGCCAGCCCGAATTGCGAGCGCACCAGGAAGCGGCACAGGAGGTAGACGACGACGAGGATGCCGAGCGCCATGTAGTAAAACACCGGCCCCTCATCGAAATCGTAGCTGCCGAGCGACAGCGAGGGGATCGACGGGATGCCGTTCTGGCCGCCGAGATAGTACCAGCCGCGCGCCAGACGGTCCGCGGCATAGGAGCCGGTCAACGTGCCGAGCGAGACGAAGATCACGCTCGACGGATAACGCCCGAGCAGCAGGAAGCCGCCGAGCAGCAGCGAGGCGGTCAAGCCGATCAGCGTGCCCGCGGGGAGGATCAGCAGGATCGAGGTGACGTTGAGGTCGCGCGCCAACAGCGCCACGCCATAGCCGGCGGCGCCGAAGAACAGCGCCTGGCCGAAGCTCATGATGCCGGCATAGCCCCACACCAGATCGAACGAGATCGCGAACAGCGCCAGGATGATCACGCGGGTGGCAAAGACAGTCAGGTAATCCTGAAGCACCAGCGGCAGGACCAGTGCGATGAGCAGCACCAGCCCTTCGACGATCGGCAGGACCCTTCGTCCTGCCGACGCCCGTCCGGCCGGCGCGCTGTCCGCCGGTGCACCGTCACCCGTCACGACATCCGGTCCCTCGCTGAGGCGAGCGACGGCCTGCTCTGCTGCACCCATCGCGCTCAGCATTCCTTGGGATCGACGAGGCCGTTGCTGTGCGCCACGACCTCATAGGTCCCGCCTTTGGCCACCGCAGTATACATGTTCATCTTGCAATGGCGCTTGCCGGGAACCATCTCGGCGGGCCCTCCGGGCCCCTCCGCGATCTTGGCGTGGTCGAGCGCAGCGGCGACCGACTCGCGGTCGACCTTGCCGGCCTCCTTGACGGCGGCCTCCCAAAGCTTGAGGCCGCGATAGGTTCCGGTCGCGGCGCTGCCGGCGGCGAACAGGAAAGTGCTGGCTGGGAACTCCTTCTCGTAGGCCGCCTGGATCTTGGCAGAAACCGGATCGTCCTTGGTCAGCACCTTGAAATAGTCGAGGCAGCTTGCGAGCCCCTCGATCTCGTTGGCCTGGTTGATGGCGAGCGTGTTCTCGTCATAGTAGACGCAGGCGAGCCGGCCGCCGTTCTTGAGGAAGCCCGCTTCATAGAGCTGCTTGAAGAACGGACCGACGCCCGGCGGGATCACGGTGTTGAAGACGACGTCGACCTTGTTGGAGATGATGCGGTTGACGGTGGCGGAGAAGTCGACCTGGTCGAGCGGATAGTATTCCTCGAACACCACCTCGCCGCCATTGGATTCGATCACCTTGCGGGCGTAGACGTTGAGCGTGTGCGGCCAGACATAGTTGGCGCTCGGCAGCGCGAACTTCTTGCCGCCGTTCTTGATCAGCCAGGGAATGAACTCGTCGCACTGCTGCGCCGGCGTCGGCCCGGTGCAGAACAGATACGGCGTGCACTCCTTGCCCTCGTAGAGCTGCGGATAGATGTAGAGCGTCTTGCCGCGTGCCACGATCGGGTCCTTGATCGCGTTGCGCATCGAGGAGGTGATGCCGCCCAGCACCATATCGACCTTGTCGCGCTGGATCAGCTTGCGGACGTTGCCGACCGCGATCGATTCGTTGGACGCGGTGTCCTCGATATAGAGCTCGAGCGGACGGCCGAGCAGGCCGCCGCCGTCGTTGATCTCCTTGATCACCATCTTGGCGACGTTGGCGTCGGCGTTGCCGGCATAGGCGATCGGGCCGGTCAGGTCGGTGGCGATGCCGACCTTGATCGGGGCCTCGGCGGCGTTGGCCCAGTCGGGCCTGATAACCCAGCTGCCGACGCCGGTTGCGATTGCGCCGGTGGCGAACGCGAAATTGCTCATGAAGCGGCGGCGTGTGAGATTCATGCGATCCACGGACATTGTTAAACCCCTTTCCCCGAAATGAGGCCCTGCGGCCGGAATTTGATGAAGGCGATGGCGAGTACGAAGACGAGCACGTCGGCAACGACGGGCGACATGACCCATGGCAATGCGGCACTGAGCGTGCCGATCACGCCGGCGCCGGCGACCGGCCCGATGAAGGAACCGACGCCGCCGACCATGACGGCGACGAAGCCCTGGATCAGGAAGCGGATGCCGAGATCGGCGAACAGGCTGAACACCGGCACGATCAGCGCGCCGGCGAGGCCCGCGAGAGCCGCGCCGAACGCGAACGTCGTGCCGTAGATCAAGGGCGTCGAGATTCCCGAGGCGCGGGCGAGCGCCGGGTTCTCCAGGGTAGCGCGGACGCGCAGGCCGAACGAGGTGCGCGCCAGCAAGAGATAGCAGGCGGCCATCACCAGGAGCGTGATGATGATGATGGTGAAGCGCCAGGCCGAGATATGCACGCTGCCGACGTCGATCGAGCCGCCGATCGGCTCCGGCACCGTGAGATAGAAGCCGCCGATCAGGCCACGCACGCTCTCGCGGATGATCAGGCCGAGCGCATAGGTGCCGAGCATCGCCACGATCGGCGCGGCGTAGAACCGCCGGATGATCAGCGCCTCCAGCACGAAGCCGAGCGCACCGACCACGAAGGGGGCCGCGACCATGCCAACCCAGATCGGCAAGCCGCCGCTATACGCCAGATAGGTGACATAGGCCCCGAGCAGGACGAACTCGCCCTGCGCGAAGTTGAAGATGCCCATCATGCTGGCGATGATGCCGAGCCCGAGCACGACCAGCACGATGATCGCCCCGAAGCTCACGATCTCGAACGCCGCGGCAAAGGTGCTAGCCATGGCGGTCGATCCTCGCGACGATCCTTGCGTGTGGCTGCGACAAGCGGCGCCTCACATCTTCTTCCAGTCGCCGGCCTGCTCGAAGGCATGCGCGGCGCGGTAGATGGTCGTCTCCTCGAACATCTTGCCGACCAGCATCAGCCCGACCGGCAGGCCATCGACCATGCCGCAGGGCAGCGACATCGCCGGATGATGGGTGATGTCGAACGGCGCGGTGTTGGAGATCATCTCCAGCGCGCGCATGACGTATTCCTCGCGGCTGGCATTGGGCCCCGGCAGCGGGGTTGCCTTCATCGGCGTGGTCGGCATCAGCAGCAGATCGTAATCCTTGAACGCCTTGTCATAGGCCGCGGTCAGCCGCCTGGAGATATTGAGCGCCTTGCCGTAGAAGCGCGGACCGAAATTGTTGTTGATGTAGGTGCCGAGCAACATGAACAGCTTGGTGGTCTCGGACAGCGAGTCCGCCTGGCGGCGCCAGCCGCGATGGAAATCCATCAGCGAGGTCGAATAAAGGTCGCCGCGGCTGAGGCCGTAACCGTCGCCGAACATCATGGTCTGGGTCAGGCCCTCGGTGCCGATCGGGGTCCAGATCGCGCCGCCGGCGAGATGCATCGGGATCGACACGGTTTCGACCGAGGCGCCGAGGTCCTTGAAGCGCTTGGCCGCCTCGCGCACGCTTTCGTTGACGGCAGCTTCCGCATTCGGCTGCTCGAAACCTTCCTTGACGATGCCGATCTTCATGCCCTTGACGCCGGCGCCGAGCGCCTTGGTGTAGTCCTCGACCTTCGGCGCCTTGATGCGCGGATCGTAGCCGTCGTCGCCGGCGAGCACTTCCAGCAGCAGCGCGTTGTCCTCCACCGTCGCGGTCATCGGGCCGGTGTGGTCGACATAGATCTCGATCGGCATGATGCCGGTGTAGGGCACGAGCCCCCAGGTCGGCTTCATGCCGTAGGTGCCGCAGAACGAGGACGGCATGCGGATCGAGCCGCCCTGGTCGCCGCCGATCGCCATGACGACCTCGCCGAGGGCCACGACCACGCCCGAGCCCGATGACGAGCCGCCGGCCGAATAGCCCATCTTGTGCGGATTGTGCACCGGCCCGTAGGAGCCGGTGTGGCTGCCGCCGGACAGGCAGAAGTGCTCGCAATGCACCTTGCCTTTGATCTCGGCCCCGGCGTCGAGCATGCGGGTGACGATGGTGGCGTCGAAGTCGGGCACATAGCCTTCCAGGGTCGACGAGCCGTTCGTCATCGGCACGCCGGCCAGCATGATGTTGTCCTTCAGCGCGACGGTCTTGCCCTTGAGCTTGCCGTTCGCCGCCCCCTTCACGGTCGACTTGCGGTACCAGGCGTTGTGCTTGTTGTCCTCGGGCGCCGGCCGGATGCCGGGCGTGCGCGGATATTTCACCTCGGGCAATTCGTCCGGCATCGCCGCGACGAGATTGTAGGCCTCGATCGAGCCCTGCATCAGGCCGCGGAACGAGGCGACGTCCTCATCGGTGAGTGACAGGCCGCACTGCGCGGCGACGGCACGAAGTTGCGTTGGCGTGGGAAGGACGACTGTCACGGCGCTCTCCTGAAGTTTTTTGATCGCTGATGGTCCCTGGGCGGGGACCCGATACCGGCTTACGGGCGCAAGCCCCGGATCCCTGCCGCACTATTCAAAACGGAAATATTTTCCTTTTCAAGCATTATTTCGCAAAGCCATCCAAATCGACCGCCGCGGTCGGGTTCAGATCGGCTTGATCAGCCGGAAGTCGAGACCATCGGCCGCAGCCAGATGCATCGCCATCCGGGCGCGGCCGTTCCGCACCGTGACCGGCCCGCGGGCGCCCGAATAGACGATGTTGCGCGCCGCCGCGAGCAAGGGACGCATCGCCAGCGTGCCGGCCTTGCTGGCTGCGGCCTCCAGCAGGCAGAGACCCTCATAGCTGGACTGACCGAGCGAGCCGATCGGCGGCGCGTTCGGACCGAACATCGCGAAATAGCGGCTCTGGAAGTCGTCATTGGCGCGTGAGCCGACGCCGGGGAAATAGCCGGAGGCGCAGAACATGTTCTCGGAATTGTCGGCGCCGATGCCGAGCAGCACGGTCTCGTCCATCGCGCCGGCGAGCCGCAGCGTGGTGGCGGCCAGGCCGCATTCGCCGAAGGCGCGGTTGAAGGTGATGCTGTCGGTGCCGATCAGCGAGATCAGCACGACATCGGGCTTGGCGGCGCGGATCCGCGCCAGATGCGGCTCGTGATTGTCCTCGCCGAGCGGAACGAACTCCTCGCCGACGACGTATCCGCCGGTCTCGGCGACATAGCGCTTGACCGCGCGATGCGATTGCCACGGCCAGACATAGTCGCTGCCGATAAGATACCAGCGCGCCGCGCGCTTTTCCTCGGCAAGCCAGTGGATCGACGGCCGGCTTTGCCAGCGCGGCGTCTCGCCGATCGCCACCACGCCCGGCGTCTGCTCGCCGCCCTCATAGACCGGCGTGTAGATATAGGGGATGCCCTTGCGGGTGATCACCTTGCGTAGCGCGACGCGGACCGCGCTGGTGTGCAGCCCGATGACGAGATCAAGGTCGTCGTAGGCAAGCGCCTGTCCGGCGCGATCGACCACGTCCTCGGTCGGGCCGCCGGCGTCGTAGATCGACAGCTCGATCTCGCGGCCGAGGATGCCGCCGCGCTTGTTGATCTCGGCAACGGCGAGCTGCGCGCTGGCGGTCGCACATGGCCCCCAGACGCCGGGCGAGCCGCTGCAGCAGATGAAGCCGCCGATCTTGAGCTTGCTGCGCGCACCACGGGGCCTGAAGTAATCGCGATCGCTCGGCGACAAGGCGCAGTCGGCCGCATGCCGCGACAGATTCCTCAACAGCAGGGACGGCGGAAACGCAGGCTCGCCGCGGGCCGGGAAGTTTACCGTCGAGCGCACGCCAACTCCTGTCTGGCACCAGACCAAAAGCACATTTCGCGGGCGACCGCGGCCTTGCGCCCGATAGTTGGGCAATAATCCTATTTTGAAAATATTGAATATTCAACAATTGAAGTGCATATAGATGCAGCAACGATTGCCAGTCATTCGCTCATTTGGACCAATACGAAGTCTCACACCGTGGCTAAACCGCCGAAAGAAAACTCCCCGATTACCGAACATCTCGCCTACCTGCTCGCGCAAGCCAACCGGGAGATCAACCGGCAGTTGGAGATGCGGCTGAGCAAGGAGGGCGTGCCGGTCGAGCAGTGGCGCATCCTCAAAGTGCTGTCCGACGGCAACGGGCATTCGATGGGCGAGCTTGCCGATGCAGTGCTGCTCAACCACCCGACCTTGACCAAGATGATCGACCGCATGGTGTCGGACGCGCTGGTCTACCGCGTGCAGGATCCCAAGGACCGCCGCAAGGTGCTGATGTTCGTCTCCGACCGCGGCAAGGCGCTGTCGCGGCGGCTGAACTCGCTGGCGGTGAGCCAGGAGGAACACATCGTCGAGAGCTATGGCGACAAATCCACCAACGAGCTCAAGCGCCTGCTGGAAAGCCTGATCGGCACCGCGAACTGAGGCGCGCTCCGGCGTTCCCGGCCGGCCAGCGGCCGGCCCGAACGATCGAAAAAACACCGGCACGAATTGTCGGGTGCTCGCGGTCTGGTACGTCCTGGGGGCTCATGTACCCCTTTCACGAGGACCATCATCCATGACTTCGATCACGCCGTTCCTGTGGCTCGACAACAACGTCCGCGAGGCCACAGCCTTCTACAAATCGGTGTTTCCCAACGCCAAGGTCGAGGCGGTCAACGACTTCATGGCGAGCTTCGAGCTCGAGGGGCAACGCTTCAACGCGCTCAATGGCGGCCCCAAGTTCAAGTTCAACGAGGCGGTGTCGTTCTTCATCAGCGTCGAGACCCAGGAGCAGGTGGACTATTTCTGGGACAAGCTGACCGCCGACGGCGGCGAGGAAGGCAATTGCGGCTGGCTGAAGGACAAGTTCGGCCTGTCCTGGCAGGTCGTGCCGTCAGTACTCGGCGGCTATCTCGGCGACCCCGACCGCGCCAAGGCCAACCGCGCCATGCAGGCCATGCTGCAGATGAAAAAGATCGTGATCGCCGATCTCGACAAGGCGTTTGCGGGGTGAGAGGCGCAATCGCTTCGGCGGCGACGACACGAGATCAATGAACCCAGGACGTAGGGTGGGCAAAGCGAAGCGTGCCCACCACTTCTTGCACGGCGCGTGATGGTGGGCACGCTGCGCTTTGCCCACCCTACAGTCTACAATTGCGGTGCGACTTACGCGTACCTTCCGTGGCAGTGCTTGTACTTCTTGCCCGAGCCGCAGGGACAATCCTCGTTGCGGCCGATCTTGCCCCAGCTTGCGGGGTTGTTCGGGTCGCGATCGGCGGCCGGGGTCTTCGGCACCAGCGAGGCTTGCGTGTAGTTGGCGTGCAGCATCTCGTCCTCGCCGGTGTTCGGATCGAGCTTGTGCGCTTCCATCGGCGGCAGCACCGGTTGCTGCTCTTCCGGCGGCACGATCTCGACCCGCATCAGCTGCGCGGTGACCGCCTCGCGCAGATGCGCGATCATGGTCTCGAACAGGTTGAAGGCTTCCGACTTGTACTCCTGCAACGGATCGCGCTGGCCGTAGCCGCGCAGGCCGATCACCTGGCGCAGATGGTCGAGCATGATCAGGTGCTCGCGCCAGAGATGGTCCAGCGTCTGCAACAGGATGGTCTTCTCGACGTAGCGCATCACGTCGGGGCCCCATTGCGCGACCTTGGCCGCCATGCGCTCGTCGACATGCTTCTCGATGCGCGACAGCAGCTCCTCGTCGGCGATGCCCTCTTCCTTGGCCCACTCCTCGACCGGCAGGTCGACGTCGAGCACTCGCGTCAGCTCTTCCTTCAGGCCTGCGGTATCCCACTGTTCGGCATAGGCGTGCTCGGGGATGTGCTTGGTCACCACGTCCTCGACGAAGGCATGGCGCATGTCGGTCACGGTCTCGGCGACGCTGTCGTCCTTCATCAGGTCGACGCGCTGGTCGAAGATCACCTTGCGCTGGTCGTTCTGGACGTTGTCGAATTTGAGCAGGTTCTTGCGGATGTCGAAGTTGCGCGCCTCGACCTTCTGCTGCGCCTTCTCCAGCGCCTTGTTGATCCAGGGATGGATGATGGCCTCGCCTTCCTGCAGGCCGAGCCGCTGCAGCATGCTGTCGAGCCGGTCGGAGCCGAAGATGCGCATCAGGTCGTCTTCCAGCGACAGGAAGAACTTCGAGCGGCCGGGGTCGCCTTGACGGCCGGAACGGCCGCGCAGCTGGTTGTCGATGCGGCGGGATTCGTGGCGCTCGGAGCCGATGATGTAGAGACCGCCCGGCTTCTTCACCGTCTTGGCCGGCTTGTTGCCCTTGGCCGGCTCGACCTCGAAATCTTCTTCCGCCTTCAGCACGATCTCGCGGAAGCGTTCGATGTCGGCCTTGATCTGCTCGACCTTCTTGGCCTTCTCGGCCTCGTCGGTGATGCCTCCGGTCTCCTGCTGGATCCGCATCTCGAGCGAGCCGCCGAGCTTGATGTCGGTACCACGGCCGGCCATGTTGGTCGCGATCGTGATCGCGCCGGGCACGCCGGCTTCCGCGACGATATAGGCTTCCTGCTCGTGGAAGCGCGCGTTCAGCACCGCAAACAGCTTTGCCGGCTTGCCCGCGCGGGCCGCAGCGTACAGCTTGTCCATGCCGTGTTCGCTGCCGAAGTCGATCTGCTTGTAGCCGTGCTTCTTCAGGTACTCGGCCAGCACTTCCGATTTTTCGATCGAGGCGGTGCCGACCAGCACGGGCTGCAAGCGCTTGTTGGCGCGCTCGATCTCGGCGAGGATCGCGGCGTATTTTTCGTTCTGGGTGCGGTAGACCTCGTCGTCCTCGTCGAGGCGCGCGACCGGCAGATTGGTCGGGATCTCCACGACCTCGAGCTTGTAGATGTCGAACAGTTCGTCGGCCTCGGTCAGCGCCGTGCCGGTCATGCCGGCCAGCTTCTCGTACATCCGGAAATAGTTCTGGAAGGTGATCGAGGCGAGCGTCTGGTTCTCCGGCTGAACCTGGACATGCTCCTTGGCTTCCAGCGCCTGGTGCAGGCCTTCCGAATAGCGGCGGCCCTGCATCATGCGGCCGGTGAACTCGTCGATGATCACGACCTCATCGTCGCGCACGATGTAGTCCTTGTCGCGGCTGAACAGCGTATGCGCCCGCAGCGCCTGGTTGACGTGATGTACGACCGAGACGTTCTCGACGTCGTAAAGCGAATCGCCTTTGAGCTGGCCGGCGTCGCGCAGCAGCGTCTCGAGCTTCTCCATGCCGCCTTCGGTGAGCGTCACCGTGCGCTGCTTCTCGTCGACCTCGTAGTCGGTCTTGTCGAGCTTCGGAAAGAACGTGTCGATGGTGTTGTAGAAGTCCGAGCGGTCGTCGAGCGGACCGGAGATGATCAGCGGCGTGCGCGCCTCGTCGATCAGGATCGAGTCCACTTCGTCGACGATGGCGTAGAAATGGCTGCGCTGGACCATGTCCTCCAGCCGGTACTTCATGTTGTCGCGCAGATAGTCGAAGCCGTATTCGTTGTTGGTGCCGTAGGTGATGTCGCAGGCATAGGCCGCCTTGCGCTCGGCATCGTCGAGGCCGTGCACGATCACGCCGGTGGTCATGCCGAGGAACGAATAGATCTGGCCCATCCAGCCGGAGTCGCGGCGGGCGAGGTAGTCGTTGACGGTGACGACGTGGACGCCCTTGCCGGCGAGCGCGTTGAGATAGACCGCAAGGGTCGCGACCAGCGTCTTGCCTTCACCGGTCTTCATCTCGGCGATGTCGCCCTCGTGCAGCACCATGCCGCCGATCAGCTGGACGTCGAAATGGCGCTGGCCGAGCGTCCGCTTGGCGGCCTCGCGCACGGTGGCGAAGGCCGGAACCAGAATGTCGTCCAGCGTCTTGCCGTCGGCGAGCTGCTGCTTGAATTCGGCGGTGCGGGCCTTGAGCTCGTCGTCGGAGAGTTTGATGAGCTCAGGCTCCAGCGCGTTGATGGCGCTGACGCGGGATTGATAGCCCTTGACCCGGCGGTCGTTGGAAGAGCCGAAAAACTTGCGGGCGAGCGCGCCGATCATGCGAAATTCCTGTTCTTCGGTCTCGAGTTTGGGCTCTTGGGTTTCGGTCTTGAGTTACAGCCTGAAATGGTCCACCGGATCGCCTATCAACTCACCGTGACGCGCTAACGGCTCAAGCCCCGACCCGGGGGCTTCTCCGCCAATTGAGTGGGAAACGGGCCATCCAAGGTTCAACAGCCGAAAACGCAACAAAATAAGCGCCATCGCCGTTGACACGATGGGCCAGAGATATGGCCGGGTCGGGGGGATGTCAACTTCGTCAGGATGTCAAGGAATTCATCATTTTGACAGACTTTTCGCGTTGCCAAGGCGGCGTGATTGGGCGAGTGTCCGCCCCGCTCGAACCTCCCCCCTTTGAGACAAGGATTTTGCATGACCACCTCGCTCGCGGATAAGAAAACCGGCCTGCGCCTCGGCCTGGCCACCATGGCCGTGGCGGGCTGTGTTGCCGCGCTCCTGACCACCGGCCTGCCGGTCCGCGCCGCCGATTCCGACCCCGTGCTGGCGAAGGTCAACGGTTCCGAGATCCACGCCAGCGACGTGGCGCTTGCCGAGGAGGAACTGGGCCCGAGCCTGCAGCAGATGGACCCCGCGACCCGCAAGGAGAACGTGCTGTCGTTCCTGATCGACATGAAGATCGTGTCCAAGGCCGCCGAGGACAAGAAGGTCGAGAACTCCGACGACTTCAAGAAGCGAATGGCGTTCGCCCGCAACCGCCTCCTGATGGACAGCCTGCTCGCCACCGAGGGCAAGGCTGCGACCACCGACGAGGCGATGAAGAAGGTCTATGACGACGCCGCCAAGCAGATCACCGGCGAGCAGGAGGTGCGCGCGCGCCACATCCTGGTCGAGACCGAGGACGAGGCCAAGGCGATCAAGGCCGAGCTCGACAAGGGCGCCGATTTCGCCGAACTCGCCAAGAAGAAATCCAAGGATCCCGGCGCCTCCGACGGCGGCGATCTCGGCTTCTTCACCAAGGAGCAGATGGTGCCGGAATTCTCCGCGGTCGCCTTCACGCTCGAGCCGGGCAAGATCTCCGATCCGGTGAAGTCGCAGTTCGGCTGGCACATCATCAAGGTCGAGGAAAAACGCAACCGCAAGGCGCCCGACTTCGAGCAGGTGAAGGGCCAGATCGAGACCTATGTGACCCGCAAGGCGCAGGCCGACTATGTCGCCAAGCTGCGCGAGGCCGCCAAGGTCGAGCGCACCGACGCAGCCCCGGCACCGGCCGCCGCCGACGCCGCCAAGCCGGCCGATGCTGCGAAGGACGCGCCGAAGGCGGACGACAACAAGATGGCGCCGCCGAAGAAGTAAGCGTCGCGACGCATATCGTGATCTGCGATGGCCGGGCATGTCCCGGCCATTTGCATTTTCGGATCCGGCAGTGTGTGCGTTTTGAATGTGTCGTCCCGGCGAAGGCCGGACCCATACGCCGCAGCGGAGCTGTTCTTGCCGCGGTAGCAGTTTTCTTGAACAATTGATGACGGTGGTTATGGCTCCTGGCTTTCGCCAGGACGACGCGTTGATTGCTGCACCACCCTCTCCCGCTCTGGCCAGCGAGATGGTAAGCAGCGCTTCCCTCCCCGTAGCCGGAAGCCAAGCAATGTCCACCGCCGTCTCCCCCCTCGCCCCGACTGATGTTCCCGATATGCCCGTGATCGCGGGCGTGAGGCTTGCGACCGCGGCCGCCGGCATCCGCTACAAGGGACGCACCGACGTGCTGCTGGCGCTGCTGGACAAGGGCACCACAGTCGCCGGCGTGTTCACCAAATCGAAATGCCCGTCGGCGCCGGTCGAATGGTGCCGCGCCAAGCTGAAGGGCGGCAGCGCCCGCGCATTGGTGGTCAATTCCGGCAATGCCAACGCCTTTACCGGCAAGACCGGCAAATCCTCCACCGCGCTGACTGCGCAGATCGCCTCGAAGGCGGTCGGCTGCGGAGCCGGCGAAGTGTTCCTCGCCTCCACCGGCGTGATCGGCGAGCCGCTCGACGCCACCAAGTTCGACGGCGTGCTGGCCAAGCTCACTGAAACTGCCGTGCCCGATCACTGGATGGACGCCGCGAAGGCGATCATGACCACCGACACCTTTCCGAAGGTCGCGACCACGAGCGTGAAGCTCGGCAGGGCCACGGTGACGATCAACGGCATGGCCAAGGGCGCCGGCATGATCATGCCTGACATGGCGACCATGCTGTCCTTCATCTTCACCGATGCCCCGCTGTCGTCAGCCGTGCTGCAATCCCTGCTCAAGGCCGGCGTCGAGGACACCTTCAATGCGGTGACGATCGACGGCGACACCTCGACCTCGGACACGCTGCTGGCGTTCGCCACCGGCGCAGCCGCCGCGCAGGGCGCACCGAAGATCAGCCGCGCCAGCGATCCGCGGCTGAAGGCATTCGTCAAGGGCTTCCAGCGCGTGCTCGCCGACCTGTCCGAGCAGGTCGCGCGCGACGGCGAAGGCGCGCGCAAGCTGGTCGAGGTCGTGGTCGAGGGCGCCACGACAAAGCCGTCGGCACGCAAGATCGCAATGTCGATCGCCAATTCGCCGCTGGTGAAGACCGCGATCGCCGGCGAGGACGCCAATTGGGGCCGCGTGGTGATGGCGGTCGGCAAGGCCGGCGAGCCCGCCAACCGCGACAAGCTCTCGATCTCCTTCAACGGCATCCGCGTCGCCAAGAGCGGCGCGCGCGATCCGTCCTACAACGAGAAGGAAGTGTCCGACGCGATGAAGGCGCCGAAGATCCAGATCAAGGTCGCGCTCGGCCTCGGCAAGGGCCGCGACCGCGTGCTGACCTGCGACCTCACCAAGGAATACGTCGCGATCAACGGCGATTATCGGTCGTAACACGGATCGCCTTGCAGACCCGTCATCCTGAGAGAATGTGAATGTATTGACTCAGTGGCTACGCAACAGATTCAGCGTCGTCCCGGCGAAAGCCGGGACGACGAGGCGAGAGGTCGCGCGCCGAAATCCATCCCCGTCATCCCCGCGCAAAGGTTTCGCCTTTGTCGCCGGAGGTGCGCGCTCTTGCGCGCCTCGAAGGATGCACGGCCCCATTCGCGCGACCGCGAGCAGCCGTCAGCTCGAGATCCGGGCGTCGGCGACGGCTTTCTTGAACAGCGCGTTCATCGCATCCGAAATGCCCTGGGTCGGGCTGACCTCGAAATAGAAGCCCGGTGAGGCGCAGCTCTGCATGTTCTGCGCGATCTGGCTGTTCGGCGAGGGACCGAACGGACCCTGATTGAACGGATCGATCCAGTCCATGTACCACCTGTTGGTCGGCAGCTGCAGATAGGTGGTGTAGAGCACGGCGATCTTGATGCCACGTGCCTTGATCGCCGTGCAGAGCGCCGGATTGATCGGTGACTGGCAACGGGGCGAGATGTTTCCCCAGTCCGGATTGTACATGGTCTTCAGACAGGAGGCATTGCTTTCGTCGGCGACGCCGTCGGAGACGAAGAACAGGTACTTCAGCGGCGCCGACGAGGTGCCCGCGCCCGGCGCGCTGATCGCAAGGTTGATCGCGGGAAGCACCGTGGAGAATTGCGAGTCCTTGTCGCCGGTATAGGCGTCGTTGTTGCCGTAGACACCCATCAGGTCGATGCTGCCCGCCGCGGTCTTGGCACTCGACAGGCTCGACGACAACGAAAACAGCGCGCGCAGGCCGATGGTCGCCGACGAGGCGCCGAAGTCATAGATCGCCATCCGGAACTGGTTCGAATAGGTCTCGGTCGTGCCCGCGGTGTCCATCAGCTGCTGGGTCGCGGACCGCAGCACGTCGATCCGGGTCGTCACGCCGAGCGTCTTGGCGAGATTGTAGTAGTTGTTCGGGTTGTTGTAATCGTGGCACGCGAACGCGCAGCTTGGGTCCGATGACATCGACGCCGTCGCATTGACCATGGTCGTCACGTCGGTCGGCGTCGCCGCGACACCCATCGACGGTGAATTGTCGAGCAGCAGATAGAAGTCGATGTAGAGCGGCATGTTGGCGGTCGACGTCGAGCTGCCCGTGACCGTCATGTTGCTGCGGCCGATCAGGCGGAGGAACATGGTCGGCACGGTGGCCGAGAACTGCACCGTCGAGGTGACCGCGTTGCCGCTCTTGGTGACGGTCGGCGTCACGCTGCCGAGCGTGAAGCCGTTCTGGTTGAAGATGTTGCCGTTGAAGATGTTGGTGGCGTCGGCGACCCCCGCCGGATCGGGCCATCCGAGGTCATGCTGCCTGCGGCGAGATAGCCGGGCGAGTTCCTGCCCACCGATCCGACGCTCGCCGCATCCGCCGCCGACACCAGCTTGCTGCGGATCTGGTTGGCGCGGGAGTAATCGATGGCGCATCCGACGGCGACGAGGAGCGGCACCGAGACGAGGCCGAAGATGATGGCAACATTGCCCGAACGGTCACGGCGAAAGCGTCGGAGGATCGACATCACAGTGCGCATGGATTCAATCGGCTGGACATATGAAGCCCCCAATTTCGCCGGTGAGCGATTAAGGGGGACTTATCGCGATCGCAGAAAGGCCGGCCCGAACAAACCATTTGGCGCTGCAGCAATTGCTGGTTAATGAAGGCCTGACCCGTTCAGGACGCCGCAAGCCCGCATGGCCGAACTCAAGCTGACCCTCGTCGTCGCCTGCGCGCTCGTCGATGCCGACAAGCGCGTGCTGCTGGCGCAGCGCCCGGAAGGCAAGGCGCTCGCCGGCCTCTGGGAATTCCCGGGCGGCAAGATCGAGCCCGGCGAGCGGCCGGAACAGACGTTGATCCGCGAGCTGCATGAGGAGATCGGCATCACCGTGAGCGAGCCGTGCCTCGCGCCGCTGACCTTCGCCAGCCACGCCTACGAGACCTTCCATCTCCTGATGCCGCTCTACATCTGCCGCCGCTGGGAGGGCCTGGTGGTGCCGCGCGAGGGCCAGAATCTGGCCTGGGTGCGCGCCAGCAAGCTGCGCGACTACCCGATGCCGCCCGCGGATATCCCGCTGCTGCCGCATCTGATCGATTTGTTGCTGTAGGAGACCGCCGTCACCCTGAGGTGCCGGAGCGCAGCGGAGGCCTCGAAGGGCGGCGGCGCCACCGACGCGCGCGGCCCTCCTTCGAGGCTCGCCCAGCGGCGCAAGCGCGCCGCAAGGCTCGCACCTCAGGATGACGTCACGTCGTATAGCAGCGCCGGTTACTTCTGCATGCCCTTCACCGCCGCCTCCAGGCTCGCCTTCGCCGAGCCCGGCTTCAGCGGCTGCTGCTGGCTCTCATGCGGCACCCAGCCGGAGAGCCAGACGATGTCGAAGGTGGCGCGGATGCGGCCGTCGGGATCGGCAAAACGTTCGCGGTAGAGTTCGGCCATGCGCAACATGGTGGCGCGGCGGGTCGGGCCGTGCCGTCGCTCACGCAGCACATTGGTCGCGCCCATGCGCCTGAGGTCGGCCATCAGCGCAAACGCGCTGTCATAGCGCACCACGACGCGATCGACGTCGGTCACCGGCAAGGCAAAGCCCGCCCGCTGCAGCAGCGCCCCGATGTCGCGCAGATCGGCGAACGGCGCGACACGCGGCGACACCCCGCCCTCGCATTCGGCCTCCGCCGCGGCGAAGCTCTGCCTGAGTTCAGTCAGCGTATCGCCGCCGAGCATCGCGGCGAGCAACAGGCCGTCCGGCTTCAGCGCGCGGCGGATCTGCGCCAGCACGCCGGGGAGATCGTTGACGAACTGAAAGGCCAGCGCCGAAACGACGAGATCGAGCGTCCCTGCCGGCAGCGAGAGCGCCTCCGACGGATCGAACGCGATCCGCTGATGCGAACCGGAACGGCCGCGCACCGCCTCGGTGAGCCCGGCCCCCGGCGTCCAGAGATCGGCAGCCGCGGCAAAGCTGCGTGACACCGCAAGCAGCCGGTCCGCCAGATCCTCCGCGGCGCGATCGAGCAGGAACGTCACTGCGCCATCACGTTCTGCTCGCGCAAGCCGCACACCGAGCAGCGCGCGATCGAACAGGACGGGGGCAGTGGGCGGGGTCGAAACCATGCCGGTTGGTTACGCCGGACGGCCGTCGCAGGCAATGCGCCTTGAGCGTCCCCTCACATGACGCTAGCCTCACGGCATGGACGCCGAGGCATCACCCCCACGCACCATGACAGGCCAGCTGCGCCGCGCGCTCGGCGCGGTCGGCAGCGCGTGGATGCAGAGCGCGCGGCTTGCGCTCGATATCGCGCTGCCGACGCTCTGCGTCGCCTGCCGCGAGCCGGTTCATGGCGAGGGAGTCTGCGCGGAATGCTGGGCCAAACTGTCGTTCATCGCGCCGCCTTTTTGCCCGCGGCTCGGCATCCCCTTTGTCTATGACCCCGGACCTGAAATGCTGTCGATGGAGGCGATCGCCAATCCGCCGGCCTACCAGCGCGCCCGTGCCGCGGTGCGCTATGACGACGTCGCGCGCACGCTGGTGCACGCATTGAAATACCAGGATCGCACCGATCTGGCGCCGGCAATGGGTCGCTGGATGGCGCGGGCGGGGAAGGAATTGCTTGATGGAGCCGATTTACTGGTTCCGGTTCCGCTGCATTGGCGCCGCGGCTGGAGCCGCCGCTACAACCAGTCCGGAGCGCTCGCCAAGGTGATTTCGCGCCAGAGCGGCGTCAGGATGGCCCCAGAGACGCTGCGGCGCGTCCGCGCCACCGAGCAGCAGATCGGCCTGTCTCGTCCGCAACGTGCCAGCAACGTCCAGGGCGCGTTCAAGGTCGCCGATGAGCGCAAATCGGACGTTGAGGGCCGCCGGGTCGTCCTGGTCGACGATGTCCTGACCTCCGGCGCCACCCTCGATGCCTGCGCGCGGGCGCTGCTGCGCGCCAAGGCTGCGCAGGTCGACGTGCTGGTGTTTGCCCGGGTTGTCGAGAGCCACCGCGCTCCCATATAATCAACGACTTCTGGTTCAACCGAGCACACCATGACCGCTGCCATTGAAATCTACACCCGCCCGGGCTGCGGTTACTGCACCGCGGCCAAATCGCTGCTGACGCGCAAGAACGCCGAATTCACCGAGCTCAACGTCGCCAGCAATCCGGCCTACCGCGACGAGATGTATGGCCGCGCCGGCGCCGGCTCCACATTCCCGCAGATCTTCATCGGCAAGACCCATGTCGGCGGCTGCGACGAACTCTACGCGCTCGACCGCGAGGGCAAGCTCGACGGCCTGATCACCAACGGAGGCGGCGCCTGATGGGCACGGACATGACCTTCACCGCCGCCATGGTGCAGATGCGCACCGGCCTGCTGCCCGAGCCGAGCCTTGAGCAGGGCACGCGGCTGATCCGCGAGGCGGCGGCGCAGGGCGCCGACTATGTGCTGACGCCCGAGGTCAGCAACATGATGCAGCTGAACCGCAAGGCGCTGTTCGAGCATCTCGCCGGCGAGGAGGACGACAAGTCGCTGAAGGCGTATCGCGCACTCGCGGCGGAGCTGAAGATCCACCTGCATATCGGCTCGCTGGCGCTGCGCTTCTCGCCGGAGAAGGCGGTGAACCGCTCGTTCCTGATTGGGCCCGACGGCAATGTGCTGGCGAGCTATGACAAGATCCACATGTTCGACATCGATCTGCCCGGCGGCGAGAGCTATCGCGAGTCTGCGAACTATCAGCCGGGCGAGACCGCCGTGATCTCGGACCTGCCCTGGGGCCGCATCGGGCTAACGATCTGCTACGACGTCCGCTTCCCCGCGCTCTACCGTGCGCTGGCCGAAGCCGGCGCGTCGTTCCTCACTGTGCCCTCCGCCTTCACCCGCAAGACCGGCGAAGCGCATTGGCACACGCTGCTCAGGGCGCGCGCGATCGAGACCGGCTGCTTCGTGTTCGCGGCCGCGCAGGCCGGCCTGCACGAGAACAAGCGCGAGACCTTCGGCCATTCGCTGATTATCGACCCCTGGGGCGAGATCCTGGCCGAGGGCGGCGTCGAGCCCGGCGTGTTCCTGGCGCAGATCGATCCGACCAAGGTCGAGACTGCGCGCAAGACGATCCCCTCGCTGCAGCACGGACGGCGCTTCGGCATCGCCGATCCCAAGGCCGGGCCGGAGCATCTGCACCTCGTGCGGGGCTCGGCATGATCCGCTACACCCTGCGCTGCGAGGCCGGCCACGAGTTCGAGAGCTGGTTCCAGAGCTCGTCGGCCTATGAGCAGCAGGAGCGCCGCCATCTGATCAACTGCCCGAATTGCGGCTCGGCCAAGGTCGAGCGCGCGATCATGGCGCCGCGGATCGTCAGCAAGAAGGGCCGCGAGGCGGCGCAGCCCGCGCCTGCCACCCCGACCGAATCGACCGCCACGGAGGCGTCCGCGACCGAGTCGACGTCACTGATGATGGCGCAGGAGCGCGAGCTGCGCGCCAAGCTGAAGGAGCTGCGCGACCACATCGTCAAGAACGCCGACAATGTCGGCGACCGCTTCCCCAACGAAGCGCGCAAGATGCATTACGGCGACATCGAGCATCGGCCGATCTACGGCGAGGCGTCGCCGGACGAGGCGCGCGCGCTGATCGACGAAGGCGTCGAGGTCTCGCCGCTGCCGACCCTGCCGGAAGACCGGAATTGACGCTCCCTCGTCATTCCGGGGCGAGCCTCGGAATGACGGATAGAGAATCGCCATGCCGCCTGACACCTTCCCCTCCTGGCAAGCCTGGGCCTTCCTCTCGGCGTTCTTCGCGGCGCTGACCGCGATCTTCGCCAAGGTCGGCGTCGAGGGCATCAACTCCGATCTCGCCACCTTGATCCGCACCGTGATCGTGCTGATCACGCTGTCGGCGATCCTGTTCGCGACCGGGCAGTTCAGCCATCCGGGACCGATCTCGGCCAAGAGCTGGCTGTTCCTGCTGCTGTCCGGCCTCGGCACCGGCGCGTCCTGGCTCTGCTATTTCCGCGCGCTCAAGCTCGGCCCCGCGACGCTGGTCGCGCCGATCGACAAATTGAGCGTGGTGCTGGTGGCGCTGTTCGGCGTCGCGTTTCTGGGCGAGCGCCCGTCGTTCTATGGCTGGATCGGGATCGCGCTGATCTCGGCCGGCGCGGTGCTGATCGCCGCCATCACGAGCTGCACCAA